>Ga0222718_10000635_pt1 | contig 35801 bp, 30 predicted proteins | sample C33_27DmetaG_FD_165045 | JGI IMG/M metagenome (GOLD analysis project Ga0222718, IMG submission 165045) | Estuarine water microbial communities from San Francisco Bay, California, United States - C33_27D | ecosystem: Environmental > Aquatic > Marine > Unclassified | place: USA: California...
TACAATACCGAACGAATCCACCAGACGTTAAACTACCAGACGCCTGAGGAATTCGAGAAAGACTACGCAGCCAGGCTGGCTGCGTGAATGAAAGATTTGTTCTCCGTTATTGTTGGTCTACCGCAAACAAGCCAAGAGCAATTGCAGTCACAGCATCAAACTGCGGGTTTTTGACAGCGACAACCACATCAGACGACGAGATGAATTCAAAGTGACTTCTTGATCATTTCTTCCATTTCATCTTGATCAATCGGTGTCCCCTCTGCGTCAATAAAGAAGGTCTTCAACAACTCTCCCGACTGATCGTAGATTTTGTAGTGTGGCAGGCCGGTATCGCCAATTTTGAAAGACTGGAAACTCTCGTCCTCGCTTCCATGAGCCGACCGGTAATTCAATAGCCCAGTCGCTTTCTGCTTTGACAAGAACTCGCCGACTTGATGTGCGGCAATCTCATCATCACAGGCGATTGTCATCACAACCAGGCCTTGGTCCTTGTACTTTTCAGCCAGTTCGACCGTGTGTGGAAATGATTTTCGGCAAGGAATACACCACGTCGCCCAGAAATCGACCAACACCACTTTCCCAGCGTGACTCTGGATCGCTTGCTGATAACCGGCAAGATCGATTGTGGAAAGCTCCACGGCCGCCGTTTGCGCTGGCTCTTTAGTCGAATCGTCTATATGAGTCTCGGAATTCGCCCATTCCGGCGTTTCGTTCGATTCTTGTTCGTCAGTCGGGCTATTCTGCTGCTCCGCAGAAGTTTGGGTGGTCTCAGGCTTCTCTCCACAGCCAGAGAGAATTCCCAACACGCTAAAAGCAATCATAAGTGACAATCGATTCATGGCATCCATTCCCAAAGTTCCTATCCTAGCAAGTGCGGCTTCAGAATTCTCATTTAATCGTTTCCGGACTCCAATTAACAAGGGCAGATCGTTTCTTCAGAGAAGTTTTGTCGAGAGAGCCCAGCGAATTCGAGAATCCAGGCGTAATACTTGTCATAACGGGTACAGAAAAGAGCATCACCGAGCGGTCTTGCGATCTCGATACAGATTCTTCAAGATGATTCCCCTGTTGTCATCAACGAAAGATTTGCATGAGCCTCAGCCTGAAAAACATCCAGAAGTCATATCGGGAGCCCTCCGGCAATCGCTTACCTGTCTTGGACATCGCCAGCTACGAGTTAGAACGTGGTGAACAGGCCGTGTTATTGGGGTCCAGTGGAGGTGGAAAAACGACTGTGCTCAATGTCATTTCCGGGATCACAGCCCCTGATTCAGGCTCCGTGACCATCGACGGAATAGACATCACAAAACTTCATGAAGTGGGGAGAGACCGTTTCCGCGCGGCAAAAATTGGATTCGTATTTCAGACGTTCAATCTTCTCCCCGCATTTTCGGCTGTAGAAAATGTTCTTCTCGGCTCGACCTTTGCCAACCGCGCGATCAATCGTCAGGAAGCAGCGTCTCTGCTGAAAAGTGTTGGTCTCGATCATCGACTCGACCATAAGCCGGGGCAAATGTCGGTGGGAGAACAACAACGTGTGGCCGTCGCGAGAGCTTTGGCAAATCGCCCTGTTCTTTTACTGGCAGACGAACCGACGGCGAATGTCGATCAATCAAATCAGGACGGAATTCTGAAATTGATTCGGGAAGCTTGTGTCGAGCATGAAATCTCATTGATGCTCGTGACCCATTCACAGGAAGTCGCAGACCAATTTGATCGAGTCGATCAGTTGAGTGAATTTAATCGGGCAGGAGCCACGACTTCATGAATCTATTTACCATTGCGTATAAGAGTATTCGGCAACGAGCCCTCGCTTCCTCTTTAACATGTCTGAGCGTTTCGCTGGGTGTCATGTTGATGGTCATTGTCCTTTCAGGATTTGCCATCGTCGAGAAAAACTTCAGCCAGAACTCCATCAATTATGACTTGATCGTTGGCCCCAAAGGAAGCTCTCTACAACTGATCCTCAACACGGTCTATCGAATCGGTGATCCGGTGGGAAATCTTCCCTACCGGTTCTATCGAGAAATGCAGGACGACCCGAGGATCAAAGTTTCCGTCCCCATTGCTCTGGGGGATGTCACGGAAGAAGGCAGCTTCAAAATTGTCGGCACGACGACCGAATATTTCAAAATCGGCTACGCACCGGGGCGATCCTTCAAAGTGGCCGGCAAAAGTTTCGGAACAGCGTTCGATGCGATTATCGGTTCTCAAGTCGCCTACCAAAACGGATGGGAAATCGGCCATAAATTCAAACTGGTGCATGGAGGTGCCGAGAGTGATCACGTTCACGATGAAGAATTTACGGTCATCGGAATTCTTGCCCCAACGGGAACCGCCAATGATAAAACAGTGTTTGTCAATCTGGAAGGCTTCTACTTGATAGCCGGTCACGATAAGCCGGTCCGAGAAGCAGTGAAACAAGAGATTGAGTTCTTTGGCAACACCTCTCTCACAGAAGAACAAATCGCCAAGATTGAAAAAGCAGAAATTGAGGAAGCCGAAGCCCATAGTGCAGAGGGTGGACACGATCATGCCCATCACCACGCTCATGAGACGCCGGAAATCAAAAAAGATTTGACCGCCATTTTTGTGCAAACTCACAAACCAATTCAGGCTGCCTTACTGGAAGGCCAATCTCGACGTGGATACCGGGCACAATACGTAAACCCCATTCGCCCGATCAGTCGGCTGATGAACAACATTGTGGGCAACATTCGCACGGTCATGTTCATGATGACTTCACTCATCATCATTGTCAGCGGCGTGGGAATTTTTGTCAGCATTTATAATTCGATGTCTGATCGCAAAAAAGAGATTGCCGTGATGCGAGCCCTGGGAGCCCGTCGGCAAACAGTCTTCTCCATCATCTTGGCAGAGTCAGTTCTGTTATGTCTCACGGGAGGGGTTCTGGGAATTTTGATGGGACATGGTCTCATCTATGCCTCGGCCCCCTATATCGAACGATCTGCGGGCATTCTCGTCGATCCGCTGACCATCGAACCGCTGGAATTTATCCTCTTTCCCGTGCTGATGGTTCTGGCAACACTCGTGGGCTTTATTCCCGGCATGACAGCTTATCGGACCGATGTTGCAGACGCACTGGCCGGTTAACGGCTTGGATTTGCCCAGAAACGGCCAACAGAGCCAGTTTTACGGTCGTAACAGACAGTAGGGCAATAACCTGCGCCAAATCGTCATAATTCGTGACTTCAACGACCAGTTAGTAGAGATTCATCCGCTTTTCATCGAGTTTCTCTGGAGAGTTCGCTTCTGGAGGTTACTATAGAAGAGTTCTCTTTTGGTTCTCGCGATTGCCAGACTCCATACACCGTATCACCTTAAAACAGGATGAAAGTCGTATGTCACAATCGACTCTCCCCAACAATTCTTCGGAAACGACCGCTTCAATCGAGCCTGATACCGAAACCGTTGAAGAATCTCTCGAACAGAGCGAAATCGTCGCTGAAAGCCCCGTGCCTAAAGACTTGAGCATGGAGAACGAGTTTCATTACAAACCGATCCCGGTTCTGGCCCCCGTCTCGTTTGTTCTGGGCGTTGCCTCTCTGGTGGTCTTTATCACGGCCTTCGGAATTATTGTCGGTGCGATTGGTGCGATTCTTGGCGTGATCTGTCTTTTGGGAATTCTCCGAAACCGTAGTGAAATTGGCGGATTCCGCATGACTAGTATTGGTCTGCTACTCTGCTTATGCACGGCGACATACGGTTCAAGCAAGCTGATTTACGACTATCAGACGGAAGTCCCTGCCGGGTTTGAACGAATCAGTTTCTCAAATGATATTGCAGAAAAAGGCTTTTCCTACGAAAAAGGGAAAGGTTCATGGGCCATTCACGCGGATGTTGAGAAATTGGATGGTCAGGAAGTCTTCCTGAAAGGGTTCATGTATCCCACCCGAATTAAAGAAGGCATCACAGAGTTTATCCTGGCGAAAGACAATGGAGATTGTTGTTTTGGTGGCGAACCAAAAGTGACCGACATGATTTTGGTTAAACTCGACAAACAACTGAAAGTGGATTTCACCGATAAACGCGTCTCCATCGCGGGTGAGTTCCAAACAAATCGAAACCAGTCTGAGGGGCTGACTCAAGTGTATGAGATGAAAGCCTCTCATTTCGAGATTTCAAAAACGGCGTTCTGAGCATGGATCGAATTCAGACTATCGTTACTTGTTTCCTCTGTTTCGCGCTCTGCACATTCTGTGGATGCCAACAGGAGTTTTCTCGAGACTACCAGGATTTTTCATCACTGACTGATGAAGAAACAGATTCTGAACTCACTGAGAATGAAGTTGGCGAAGAAGATCTGGAATCCATTGAAAAGACAGCAAACATCGCTGACCAGACGATTGAACCGCTGGTTGCCGTCAAACCTGTCTATGGACAAAACGCGGCTGAACTGAAAACTAACATTGACAACAAAACCTCAACACCAACAGAAGCACGCGAAATCAAGCTGCTTGTGGAGCCCCCCTCCTTTCGCCAAGAGAGCGGAGCCGCCAGAGTCTCCTATGATGACCTTGATCTCTTGAAGGTTCTCAATATGGAGCCGGTCCCCCCTGACGCTGTCTCCCATTTCCCTGAATGGATGATGGGACTCGATGGACAGAAAGTACGAATTCGTGGATTCATGTATCCTCCATTCCGAGAAACGGGCATCGAGTTTTTCGTCTTGGCTCGCGACAATCAAATTTGCTGCTTTGGCCGTAATCCCAAAGTCTACGACTTGATCAGCGTTGAGATGCAAGAGGGACTGACAACCAATTACATTCTCAATCGGCCCTTTGATGTGGTCGGAACATTTCATATTCGACCTGAAGTCGACGGCGATGAACTATTTGGACTTTATGAAATCACCGACGCCAAAGTCGTGGACCAGTAAATGGCATCTCGCTTTGCCATTCTTCAATTGGTATGCTGAAAGAGTAGAGAACCACAGTGAAGTTCGTATAGAGTGAATTCCGCTTAGAACGACCATGTTCAACGCCGACAGGAGTTATTATCCCATGAAGTTTACACGTCCAACGAAATTGGTGACCTGTTTTCTGGCGATCGCGATCTTTCTCTTCGCACCAAGACCGACACACGCCTGCCCTTTTTGCTCCGCCCCTTCATTGACTCTCAGCGAACAAATGCAGCAAGCCGATGCCGTCCTCCAGATTGCCTATGTGAGTTCAGAGAAGGGTGACACCGGCGAAGCTGGCAACACCACGTACAAAATCATCAAAATCGTCAAGGCTCCCGAAGGATTGCTAAAGCAGGGAGACTCACTGGTCCTTCCCGCCTATCGATCAGCCAGCAAAGGCGAACTCTTCCTACTCACAGGAACACAAACAGCCTCGATAGAGTGGGCAGCACCGCTTGACGTTTCCCAGCAAGCCTTCGACTACATTGTGAATGCACCTGGCCCTGATGCTTCTTATGAAAAACGATTGCCGTATTTCCTTGAGTATCTCGAACACCAAGACGAAGTGATTTCTAACGATGCTTACGGCGAATTTGCCAATGCTCCCTACGAAGAGATTGCGAAAGTCTCTGATAAAATCTCCACCGAAAAAGTGCGACAATGGGTGGCCGACAAAAAAACAGTCCCCACTCGACTCGGTCTTTACGGCTTGTTACTCGGGCTGGCGGGAGATGCAACGGACGCCAAGGTCATGTTGGAGAAGATTAACGAACCGACTCAGGATTTTCGGCTCGGAATCGACGGCATCATGTCGGGCTATCTGATGATCGCAAAATCGGACGGCTTGAAAGAGATGGAAAAGTCCAAGCTCAAAGCCAAAGATGTTCCCTTCTCCGAAACTTACGCCGCCATGCAAGCTCTTCGGTTCATGTGGAAATACGAATCGGGGACAATCCCGAAAGAAGATTTACGAGCCGCCATGCGTGTTTTGTTGGAACGCCCTGAGCTTGCCGATTTGGTTATCGCCGATTTGTCACGTTGGGAAGACTGGGCAGTCACCGACCGCCTGATCGCCATGTATGACGAGGAAGATTTCAGTATCCCTTCCATCAAACGCGCCATTATTCGCTTCCTGCTGGTCTGTTCCTCAGAAAACACAGTGTCGGCTGGCGAGGCTCCGGCACAAGCCACCAAAGCGGCCAAAGCGCTGGAAGAAATTCAGGCGAAAGATCCGAAAATTTACCGAGACGCCAAACGCTTCTTCCGGTTGAGGTAATTACCCATGACATGGACCAACTGTGAAACACGTCCGATTCAACTTGCTTTGCTTGTCACTTTTCTGACGGCACTGGTTTCTAAAAACGTTGTTGCGTCAAACTGGCACTGTCCCGGATGTGTTCCCACGGCCAGTGAGACACGTGCCGAAACGGTCGCTCGTTCGGATGTGATCTTGTTAGTTCAATGGGTCTCCTCGACCGCCAGAGATGGCGAGAATGCGGCCAAAACTGTCTATGAGGTCACTTTAGTCGGCAAAGACGACACGAAGCTCTATCAACCGAAACAACGGATCGCACTCGATAATTATCGGGAAGCCGAACCCGGTGATCTCTTCTTTCTCAACGGCCTCAAAAACAGTGAAGAGACAATCGACTGGGAAGCTCCTGCAGAAATCAGTGAAACCGGCTATCACTACGTGATGCAGGCACCCTCTCCTGAACTGCCTCGTCACAAACGTCTACCCTACTTTGTGAAGTTCCTGGAGTTTCCCGACACACTCATCGCCGACGATGCTTACAACGAGTTTGCGTTTGCTCCCTTTGAAGATGTCGTCACCCTTTCTGACTCATTGCCGAGAGAAAAGCTTCGCAAGTGGCTCAACTCGAAAGAGACACCGCAGTCACGGGTGGGACTTTATGGGATTCTTCTCGGTTTGTGTGGAGAGAAAACAGATGCCGATTTACTGGGAGAGAAGTTCTTTGAAAAAGCAGATGAATACGTCTTTGGTATGGAAGGAATTGTCACCGGGTATCTCTTTCTGACGCGCGATCAGGGGTTGTTGAAAATCCAGGACAAAATCTTGGCCACTCAAGAGAAGAGTGTCGATTTTCTGTATCCATTGATGCGTGCCTTTCGCATTGTCTGGACTTATGGTGGGGACCGCGTTCCCAAACCAGCATTGATTTCTGCAATGCGGACATTCCTGCAACACGACCGACTCGACGAACTGGTCATCCCCGACTTGGCACGCTGGAAAGACTGGCAACCTATCGACCTGCTCATCGATAAATACGAAGCCCATCCCGAAAAGAAACATGAATCACTCAAACGTGCCATCATCATCTACATGATGGAATGTGCCAATCAAGAGACCGACGAAAACGGCTCACCGTCTCCCACTGCCGACAAAGCACAGGCATTTTTAGACAAGGTCGAGCAGGAAGATCCCATCCTGATGAAAAAAGTACGTCGCATCTATCGCGTTGAACCTCGCAAAACGCCAGAATCGGAAGAGTCACCCGCCGAATAACGACTCAAACGAGGATGCCGATGTTTTCGCTCTCAAAGATTCAGGACGCACTCAAACAATTCGAGATTGATGTTTGGTTATTGTACGACTTTCGTGGCAGTAATGTTTTTGCTCGTCGCGTTCTCGACCTTCCCGACGACCAAATGGGTTCGCGACGCTGTTGCTATGCGATCCCCGCTGAAGGTGAGCCGATCAAATTGGTTCATCGCATTGAGTCCTCGGCTCTCGATCACTTACCCGGTCGGAAATTGGTCTATCTTAAATGGCAAGAGTTGGAAGCGGGTTTCGCAGAGTTAGTACAAGGTCATCAGACAGTGGCGATGGAGTATTCTCCCCGCAATGCCAACCCCTACATTTCCAAAGTCGATGCGGGAACTGTTGAACTGATCAAAAGCCTCGGCGTCGAAGTGGTTGATTCCGGGAATCTGATCCAACTGTTCGAAGCCGTCTGGACGGAACAGCAATGGCAACAACATCTTGCCGCTGGCAAACTATGCGATGAAGCGTTCAATGTCGCTTGGACGTTCATCGCGGAAGAAGTTCGCAACAACGGATCCGTAGAAGAATCGGCGGTCTGCGATCAGATCATGAACCATTTCCACAGCCATAACATGACAACTTATCACCCCCCCATCGTAGGGGTCGGACCGCATAGTGGCGATTGCCATTACGAAACAGGATCGGGCGATAACACGTTAATCAAAGAAGGAGATTTCGTCCTCATTGACCTCTGGGCAAAAATGGATGAGCCAAACAGCGTGTATGCCGACATGACACGCACCGGATTCGTCGGTGAATCAGCCCCCGAGAAATACACTGAGATTTTCAATATTGTCGCTGCTGCGAGAGACGCTGCTATCGCTTATGCCAAAGCGGCTTTCGCCGAAGATCGACCGTTACAAGGATGGGAAATCGACGATGCCTGCCGAAAGGTCATTGAAGATGCCGGTTATGGACAATACTACGTCCATCGCACGGGACATAACATAGGGCAGGAAGTCCACGGCAACGGCGCCCATATGGACAACTTGGAAACTCGCGAAGAGCGTCTCGTCTTACCGATGACCTGCTTTTCCGTCGAACCGGGAATCTATCAGGAAGAATTCGGTGTTCGCAGCGAAGTCGATGTTTTTGTCGATGCAGACAAGAACGTCCATGTGACGTATGGCGAGTTACAGAGAGAAGTCGTTCCTATTCTCAAAGATTATTGACCGACCATAAAAAAGGGGACATCACACGGATGTCCCCTGAAGTGTTTTGACGGACATCAACAATCATAACTACTCACCAGCATCTGCTTTCGCTTTTTCTTCCTGCTGCTGGGAGACTTTCGGGTTCGGCTTGGCCGGGGCATCAATCAGACCGGCGGACCACAGAATCCCCTGCTTCGTGGATTCCAGGAAAGTGGGGTTCGTCCAGGTTCCCTCGTTATGACCCAAGTTTGTGTAATAGACACGACCTTGATCCCACTCTTTGGCCCAGGCGACGGCCACATGATAGGGTTTGCTCGGTTTGCACTTCGCCATGTTCAAGCTCATCAAGACGTGGACTTTTTCCGGTTGCCAGTTTTTGTACTGGTAAATTTCATCTTTAATCTCGAATTCATTTCCGAAAGGTTTCATCGCTGGAAACGAAGTATCATGGACACTAATCGTCACGGTTGTTCCCGACCCCCAAGGATGGCCATTGAACGAACCACCAACCATATCCCAATACGGCTTATAATCTTTGAAGGTATCTGTCGCTGAATGAAAGCCGACGAATCCATGCCCCTTCTGTTTCAACCAATCGTTGAAGAAGTAATCCAAATCTTCTTCTTTGATGGGAAGTTTACCTGTGGTGTAGAAAAACACGAGATCATAGTTTTGCAAATTCTCTTTGGTGAAATCGGCAGCACAGTCCTGAGAACAGTGAACGGTCAGATTGCCCATCTGTTGACCGAGCTGGACCATGGCGACTTCTGCAGGAGCCAGTTCCTGGTCACGCCGATTCACACTACCGTGCCGAAATCCTGCTGATTGCGTAATCATCAGTGCTTTTAATTTTTTTTGAGCGTGAGCAGGCTGGATCGTAAAAGCCAGCAAAGCGACTGGAATCAAAGCCAGTACAAGATAGCGTCGAATCACAAATCTTCTCCTTGAAAAAGAATGTCGTGTATGGGGTTGGGAACTCGGTTCCCCCATCATAAAATCAGATGATTGAAAACGCGAGCAATCTCTGAAATTGTGAGACACTTCGATGCCGACAATAAATCAAACGTCTGCGAAAACCGCGAAGAAAAACATCATTGGAAAAGGGCGATATCTGACTCTTGTCCAGGAAAATGGTTGGGAATACGCCCAGCGCAACCAAGTCAGCGGAATCGTGGCCATTATCGCCGTCACACGAGACAAAAAAGTAGTATTGACGGAACAGTACCGCCCTCCCGTCAAAAAACGTGTGATCGAACTCCCAGCGGGACTCGCAGGTGACACTCGGGAGTTTGATGGGGAAACCTTGGAAACAGCCGCTAGACGGGAATTGCTGGAAGAAACCGGCTATGAAGCCCGAGGTATGAAGAGCCTATGTGGAGGGCCAATCTCGGCTGGGTTTGGAACAGAAGTTTTGACCTTTTTTAAGGCCACCGGCCTGAAAATAGTGACTGAAGGGGGAGGAGATGATTCCGAGGATATTACCGTTCATGAAGTACCGTTGCGAACCGTGAAAAGCTGGTTGCTCAAACAGGAATCAGAGACCGTTTGCATTGATCCTAAAATTTTTACCGGTCTCTACTTTGTCAAATAAAGACGACCCATTCTCTGAACAATTCGAAGGACGTGCTAAATGAAGATCGCCATTGTCACCGCAGGAGGAGCCGGCATGTTCTGTGGCTCCTGTATGCACGACAATACTTGGGCGAAAGGTCTGCACGCAGCCGGTCACGATGTCACTCTTCTTCCCACGTACACTCCCATTCGAGTTGACGAAGAAGATCTCAGCGCAAAGCGAGTATTTCTCGGCGGAATCAACATCTATATGGAGTCAAAGTCCCGACTTTGGCATCGCCTCCCGAGACCATTGACACGCTGGCTCGATCATCCACGCATTCTCAATTTGGCGTCTAAAATGAGCATCAGCAATGATGCCAAAGAACTCGGCGAACTCACACTCGCATCTCTTCAAGGTACAGACGGACCACAAGATCGGGAAGTTGAAGAGCTGATCAATTACCTTTGTGAGGAGCTCAAGCCCGAAGTTGTCTGCTTCAGCAATATCTTGCAAACAGGCGTCGTGAAATCATTACGCAAACGGTTCACCGGCAAGATCTATTGCGTCTTGCAAGGTGACGATATTTTCCTGAAAGATCTTCCTGAGCCGTACCAATCTCAAGCGGTCTCCATGATTTCAGACATGGGCGAGCATTTCGATGGCTACATCACTCATAGCGATTACTATCGTGATTTCATGTCTCAATTTTTGAGTTTGCCAGTCGAGAATTTTTACAGACTCCCACTTGGAATTGATTTATCAGGACATGATGGAAAACCTGGGGCTAAGGAGAACAGCCCATTGACCATCGGATACTTTGCACGAATTTGTCCCGAAAAAGGGTTTCACCACAGCTTGGAAGCTTTTCGAATCTTCCATGCTGAACACTCCGACTCTCGTCTTCTGATTGGTGGCTATCTTGGTTCCAAAGACCAGGCATTCTATGAACAGCAACTTGAAAGCGTTCGTGACCTCGGGAACGCGATACAATACATCGGCAGCCCCACGTCACAAACAGAAAAGGTGGACGTTTACAAACAGTTTGATCTCTTTTCGGTCCCGACGACGTATCACGAACCGAAAGGCTTGCCCGTTTTGGAGGCGTGGGCGAACGGTATTCCCGTGATTCAACCCAACCACGGCGCATTCCCGGAGATGATCCAACGGACAAATGGGGGAGTGCTAGTGTCTCCAGAGAACTCGGAAGAGTTGGCCAATGCCTGGTTAAAATTAGCAAAGGACCATGGTCAGCGTGAAGAATACTCTCACGCCGGGCATCGTGGTGTTCGGGAACATTTCAGCGTCGAGACGATGGTGAGCGAAACAGTCCGTATATTCAATGAAAGCTGATTACTCGTTCAATCCCGGCAGTACCTGTATCCAGTACAACAACACCTCGGCCACGCTCTCCAGACTTTTTGCCGAGCAATTTCTTGGAGAATCCGCCGTCGTGTGCCAATAGCGGTAATCGAAGTCAATCAGATCGGTTGTCGGAATTTTGGCAATTTCATTGAGGGGGATATGATCGTCGAGCACCTCATGTCGTGCTCGGGGGACGAATGCCCGGTTCTTTTTGTCAGCAGCCGCCTGCCATACGCTTTGCGTCACTTGGGGAGCGTATTTGAGGCTGTTTCGTTCGTAATAGAGACGAAGCGGTTTACCGGCAATCATATCGACCAATACGCCGTATTTGTATTTGTGAGCAGGAGGATTGTCTCGATATTCCGTGGCAAAATATTCCGATCCCAGGAAATATTTATCTCCTCTTCTGAAGACAAGCTCTTCCCCATCAAATAGCAACATATCAATGCCGTAGGGCACATCTAACGCCTTGATGTGATGGGCCATTTCCATGAATAAGGCGACTCCGCTCGCTCCATCGTTGGCTCCGATAAAACGGCCACGAGGATTTCTAGGGTCTTGGTCGGGGAACGGGCGTGTGTCGTAGTGACAACAAAGCAAAATTCTCTCTTTCTGTTCAGGATGCCAACTGATGACCAGATTTTTCATCCGCACCGGTTCACCACTCAATGGATGCGGGGCATCAAAATTCTGTTCGGCAACCTGCGCACCCAATTTTTTGAAATGATGCACAATGAGTTGCTGCTGTTTGATCATCCCCGCAGAACCACTGATGCGTGGCCCGATCTTACAAATATCATTCAGGTATCCAAAACCTCGCGCACCACTCACCTCTGGTGTGACGACTTTAGCCTCCTCGGCTTGAAGAACACACACAGGAAGAACCACACACATGACGAGACATGGAAAGTTAGCGATTTTCATCACAGCGTCTTTCATAAATATCTTACGCTTAGAGACGCGATTTTAGGGCATCGAGCTCTGCTCGAATCCCTTCGGGAAGTTTCTCGCCAAACATCTGGAAATAATCAGTCTGTGCTTCCACTTCTTCCTGCCATTCCTCGGCGTCCACAGAAAACAAAACTTTCACGTCGTTCGGGTCGAGGCCCAATTCATCAATCTGCATTGTTGCAGGATCGGGTAGATATCCGATAGGAGTCTCGTTCACTTGCCCCTTCCCATCACACCGTTCGACAATCCACTTCAGCACGTGCATATTGTCGCCAAAGCCTGGCCAGACAAATTTGCCTTCACTGTCCTTACGGAACCAGTTGACGTGAAAGACGCGAGGCATATTATCGCCCCCACGTTCGCCCATATCGAGCCAATGCTGCCAGTAATCGGCCATGTGATAGCCGCAGAAGGGAAGCATGGCCATCGGATCGTGTCGTAATTCACCCACCTTACCGGCAGCGGCGGCCGTTTTCTCACTGGTCATCGTGGCCCCTAAATAGGTTCCATGTTGCCAGTTGTAGGATTCATAAACGAGGGGAGTCGTTGTCGAGCGACGACCACCGAAGATGATCGCATCGATGGGTACTCCGGCAGGATTTTCAAAATCGTCGGAGATACTCGGACACTGGCCAGCCGGTGCTGTAAATCGACTGTTGGGATGTGCGGCTTTATCCCCTGACTCGGGAGTCCAGGGATTCCCTTTCCAATCGATGGCAGAATCAGGAGGCGCTTCAGTCAGTCCTTCCCACCACACGGTGTTATCGGGACACAATGCTACGTTTGTGAACAGGGTGTTCGCGCGACAGGAAAGTAACGCGTTCGGATTGGTCTCCATGCTGGTTCCGGGGGCGACACCAAAGAATCCATATTCAGGATTGATGGCATAGAGTCGACCATCCGGCCCAAATTTCAACCAGGCAATGTCATCACCGACGGTTTCGACTTTCCATCCCGCATCAAGAAACTCTTGAGGAGGAACCAGCATTGCGAGATTGGTTTTTCCACATGCGGAAGGAAACGCGGCACAAATATGACTTTTCTTCCCTTCGGGAGATGTGATCCCGAGGATCAACATATGCTCGGCCATCCACCCTTCTCGCTTCCCCAAGACACTGGCGAGGCGAAGTGCAAAACACTTCTTCCCCAAAAGCGCATTCCCACCGTAATTGGACGAGAAACTCATGATGAGATTTTCATCGGGAAAATGAGAAATGTATCGTTGATCGGGGTCGAGTTGACCGGTTGAGTGAAGTCCTTTAACAAACTCTCCATCCTCACCAAGTTCATCGAGCGCGATTTGTCCCATGCGAGTCATGATACGCATGTTGGCGACAACATAGGGACTATCGGTAATCTCGATTCCCACTTTGGACATTGCCGATCCAGCAGGCCCCATCAAATAGGGAATGACGTACATCACACGTCCCTGCATGCACTCTTCAAACAGCGGATCGATCACCGCATGCATTTCTGTCGGTTCCATCCAGTTATTTGTTGGACCGGCATCTTCTTTTTGGGCAAAACAGATAAAGGTCCGCCCCTCGACGCGAGCAACATCGTTGATGTCGCTACGTGCCAGATAACTATCAGGATGTTTGTGGTCATCCAACTTTGTGAGAGTGCCGTCGGAGACCATCAACTCATAGAGAGTATTGATTTCACTTTCAGAGCCATCACACCAATGAATACTGTCGGGAGTCGTGATCTGGGTAACTTCCTGTACCCAGTCCTCAAGTGCCTGATGCGCCATTCCGTTCCTTCAATCCTTGCATTGCAGTTAGTAGCCTATCCATCTGGTAATACAGAGGATATGCCTCTTTCTGGCATGTCGCAAGGTGTGTTACAGAACTACTGGCGGATTCCCTCGGGAAACAGGCGTCAAGCGACCAATGAGAGGTTAATGATTTCGTGTCGCAATCGGAGATTCCCGCCGTTCCATCAATGAGCTCAGGTACAACAGATTCGAATCTGTTGGCGAAGCAACAGCCATCTGATGATGGGCGGCCGTCAAAAGATCTCGACGACTCACTTGACCCGTCAGGTGTTCTCCGTTGAGGACGGGCAACCGCCGATAGGGACTGGAACGGAAAATCTGGGCAAGAGACAGCAGGTCGACCTCTTGACTCACCGTTTTTGCAGCAGTATCCATAAACTCGTAAACTCGTGGAGGCCGTTTATTTAATGAGGCTTCCGTCAGATTCACCGTCTCGACATCATGCAGCGGACGGTCAAAGACCGTGTTTTCATTCCAAACTTCTTCAGAAAGTCGGATTTGAGTGTTCATGACATCGCGACGGCTAATTTGACCAACCAATTTCTCATCCCGTAGCACAATCAAACGGCGATAGGGAGTCTCCAGAAATATGCGGGCAATCGTCAATAAATCGGTATGTTCATGAATCAGACGCCCTCGATCTGCATCCATGAATGAACCAACGCGCGTGGTCGGTAATTGCGAATAGGACGATTCAATGACAACATCCATACTTCCCTTTTCAGAGAATACACCAACATAGTCACCATCAGCATCAAGAACTGGTGACCCCGAAATACGATTTTTCAAGAGAAAGCCAATTGCATCGAACACATCTATGTCGGGCGTCAAAGTGACCAACTTGGTCTGCATGATGTCCATCGCTCGCACTCGACGAATTCGCTCATATTTCCCGCGCTCAGTTGCCAAACGAGCCGCCTTGGAAAGAAGATTCATACAACACTTCTCAGAGAACACACCTTGATAGACACCATGCTGATCGATTACTGGTGCACCAGAGATTCGACATTTAAGTAACTGTCGAATTCCCTGCAAGACATTTTGTTCCGGCTGCATCGTGTGCAGTTTTTTCACCATGATATCATGAGCTAAGCGCGGCTTTGACATAGCGAATCTCCTATTCCATGAGCATGAAGGCTGGCATCTCCTGGGTCTCTGCTTGTCTGAATATCTCTACACTGATTTCAAAATGGACGGGCTATGATTTGCGAACTCGATATGCTCGCACGAGAATTTGAGAAAAGACTATGCATTGGTTATTAAAAATCGAATGTCGATTGACATGTTTGAGTTTCTCAAGATTAAGAATTTACGGTTTAGATAGCAAGATTTTTTTTTACCAACAAAACCACCACAAAAATGCCCGACCTTGCGAACTGAATCCGCTCAACTCATTTTCATCTTGTTAACACACATAGCCAATGGTAGTTGCGCTGATTGATCACACATCCGTCAGTAGGAAAGGTCGCAGAATCAAGCCAGACAAGATTTGATCCCAACTGCTCTGAGGAGTACAATTAAGTCCTTATCAGTAGAGACCTTTTCACGACTGGGACAGTAAATTCCCTAAAAGTCTGGTTTCTCTGAAAATCAGCGAGTTTGATGCCCACCTCAGCAATAGTTCCCACCCGAGTGAGAAGCCCACAGTCGGGACAGCAGTCCTACCAGTAATCATGTGCAATCTGAAACGGATGTCTGAATGAGTGCGTCTGCCGATACAACGTCATCAATCATACCCATGATCGATTACCAACCTCGCACCCGCTTAATTTACGGTCCAGGGACGATTGGCTTGATTGGCAAAATCAGCAAAGACGTCGGTGGGCAACATGTCCTCTTGGTTACTGACCAAGGACTTCGAAATACGGGGCAAATTGATCGAGCCACCGCACTGATCGAAGAAGAGGGATTGAACGTCACCATTTTCGATGAGGTTCAACCGAACCCAACGACAGAAGATGTTGAGAGGGGACTAGCCGTTGCCAAAGAGATCAACGCCGAACAAATCATTGGTTTCGGAGGTGGCAGCAGTCTCGATTGCGCAAAGGGTATCAATTTCCTGTTCACAAACGGTGGACGTATGGAGGACTATTGGGGTGTTGGTAAGGCCAAGAAGCCCATGCTGCCACTCATTGCCATTCCTACGACGTCGGGAACTGGTAGCGAAGCACAATCCTTCGCTCTGATCGCGAATCCCGACACACACATGAAGATGGCTTGCGGCGACAAAAAAGCCGCCTGCAAAGTGGCAATCCTCGATCCCGAACTTACGGTCAGCATGCCCGTCTCGGTCACGGCCAATACTGGAATCGATGCCATCACCCATGCCGTCGAAAGTTACGTCACAAACCGCAGAACTCCCATATCAAATTTGTTTGCTGCGGAAGCCTGGCGTCTCCTACACCAGGGGTTCACAGATATTTTCAAACAGGCGGACGATGTTGAGGCTCGCGGGCAAATGCAACTGGGGGCCTATTATGCAGGAGCTGCCATTGAAAATTCTATGCTAGGTGCCGCACACTCGTGTGCGAATCCACTCTCGGCACACTTCGGCACCACACACGGAATTGCCGTCGGCGTCATGCTTCCGCATGTCATTCGGTTCAATGCCAAAGTCGCCAAACGATGGTACGGAGAACTCGCTGAAATCGCCGGTCTGAGTGATCAGAATGATCCCACGGCTTCTCATAAACTTGCTGATTACATTGTCTCATTAATCGATTCGAGCGGCAGCCCGACATCCCTCAAGGCCTGCCATGTGGATCGTGATTTGATCCCCAAACTGGCAAAAGAAGCCTCCCAGCAATGGACGGCACAGTTTAATCCACGCGAAATCACTGCACCCGATTTTGAGGAGCTATATCGATGCGCTCTCGACACATAACCCTTTATCTGGTGCTGGCTGCTTTCTTGTCAATCGGCCAGAACATCTCCAATGCCGACGAGAAATCGTCGAAGGTCAGCAAGCCCTCCAAAACGAGTTGGTCTTCATTTCGTAACGGTGAACAACAACGAGGAGTGGCAGGCTCAAAACTCCCCGATCAACTGGAACTGTTGTGGACCTACGACACGGAGTTTGGTGTTTCAGGAACAGCGTGTATTGTTGGCGACCATATCTATGTCCCCACGATTGACGGCCTCCTACTCTGTTTGAATCGTGACACGGGATCCCTAATCTGGAAATATCGCTCGATTGAAAGTGACGACCCAAAAGCATTCGCTCCAGGGTTTAAGGCCGCCCCTTTGATCACTGATCAATTTGCGTTGGTGGGAGATGAAGACGGCGTTTTCCACTCGGTCAACCGAATGACCGGCATGAAAGTATGGTCGTTTGCGTCAGAGGCCGAGATTGCCGGGGGAGCAAATCTTTCCGGTGACAAAGTCATTTTTGGGTCGCACGATAGCCATCTCTATTGTCTGAACCTCAGTGATGGAAAGCTAAACTGGAAATTCCAAACTCAGGACCGTGTCAATTGCGCTCCCGCAATTGCCGACGGGCATACATTTATCTCTGGTTGCGACGAACACCTGCGAGTGATCTCGATTGATGAAGGGAAGCAAATTGCCGATATTCCCCTGAATTCGTTCCTCATTGCTTCGCCCGCCGTGTGGGACAACATCCTCTATGTAGGAACCTATGGCAGTGAGGTGGTCGCCTTGGACTGGAAAAAAACCGAATACGAATGGAAATACCGAGACGGAAACAAAGAGTTCCCCTATCACAGTTCTGCTGCAATTACTGAAAAACATCTCATCGTGGGAGGTGGTGATAAAGCATTGCATTGCATCGACCGAATCACCGGCAAAGTAATCTGGAAATTCCGAACTCGTGCCGGAATCGACAGTTCACCCGCCATCGCCGGAGACAGAGTCTTCTTTGGATCCTCAGACGGAAACCTGTATGGTGTAAGTATCACGACTGGAAAAGAAGTCTTCAAATACAACGCGGGACGCGACATCACTGCCGGACCAGCCATTGGTGAGAATGTTTTGGTCGTTGGTGCCGAAGGCAACCGCGGAAAGATTTTCTGCTTCGGCAAGAAACCTGAATAATCTTTCATTTTGACCATCCGCATTTTGTCTATCAGAAAGTGAGTTATTTATGGCGACCGATACTTCAACAACTACGGAAGTCGGAAGCTATTTCATCTCGAACTATCCGCCTTTCTCTCTTTGGTCGAAAGAGCAAGTCCCCCGTGCGCTTGATGCGCTGTCAAATCCTCCCCAACACAATCGACCACTTGGCCTTTACATCCACATTCCGTTCTGTCGAAAACGCTGCAAGTTCTGCTACTTTCGTGTCTACATTCAACAAAATGCGAAGACCATCGAAGAGTATGTGCAGGCTGTTATCGCTGAGAACAAAATGCTGTCTGAGCAGGCCGGGATTGCCGATCGAAAGCTGAAATTTGTCTATTTTGGCGGTGGCACCCCGTCATATTTGAGCTCCAAACAATTGCTGTCTCTCCGGGAACGGATGAGCGAATATGTCACTTGGGATGAAGCAGAGGAAGTCACCTTCGAATGTGAACCGGGGACGTTAAGCCTGGAAAAAGTAAAGACGCTGAAAGAAATTGGAGTGACCCGAGTTTCGCTCGGCATTGAAAACTTTGACGATGCCATTCTGGAAGCAAATGGCCGGGCACACCTCTCCCCCGAAGTGCTCAAGGCATACGGCTGGATTCAGGAAGTGGGCTTTCCGCAGGTCAACATCGACCTCATTGCCGGAATGATTGGTGAAACCGACAAGAACTGGGAGGTATGTGTGGAGAAAGCCCGCGATCTCGACCCCGACAATATCACCATCTACCAGATGGAACTACCCCACAACACCATCATCTCAAAAGAGATCAAAGAGCTCGGCATCACTTCACCGATTGCGGATTGGCCCACCAAACGACGCTGGGTCTCTGAGGCGATGGACACACTTTCTGAAGCGGGTTACAAACCTTCCAGCGGTAATGAGCTGGTCAAAGATTTGGAAAAAGACCAGTTTGTGTATCGCGACAATCTCTTCCGCGGCTCGGACCTTCTGGCAACAGGAGTCTCGTCCTTTGGTCAATTCCAGGGAGTTCAATACCAGAACCTCGACCAGATTGAAGAGTACATGCAAACGGTCCAAAGCGGAAAATTACCCATCAATCGAGCATTAGTCCCGACTGATCACCAGATTCTCATTCGTGAATTTGTCTTGCAGCTCAAAGAAGGCCAGATCGATGCGGCTGACTTCCGCAAGAAGTTCAATGTCGATGTCCTCGAAGAATTTTCCACGCCACTCGCCAATCAACAGGCTGCCGGATATCTGACCGTCAATGGAGATGACATCAAACTGACCCGTAAGGGACTGTTACAGGCCGATAGTTTGCTTCCCGAATACTTTGAAGAGAAGCACCGTGCGGTTCGATACACCTGATCTCGTCAATTCTCTCTTTTCCCTGCTGACTCTCAGACCCAGGATAAATCACAAGTGAACCCACTGGTTGAACTCAAAGCATTGACCGATCTGTTTCCCGACGAAGATCCACTATTTACCAAAGCCGAACATTGCCCGTCATCCCTCACGCCCGAACCTTACAAATCCATGCTGGTCCACGAACACCACATGACAGTGACGATGGAGAAGTATCACCACTCGCCCGTCGAAGTGCGCATTTTGGACCGGAAAGACTCTGAAGGCCTATACTGCCGAAAAATTATTCTTGTCAAAGAGGGAACCGATGAAGTCGTGCAGTTCGGAATTGTGAAATTCAATTTCGAGTACGTCACTCCCCAGGTCAAGGAAGAGATTGTCGAAGAAAATATCCCTCTTGGCCGAGTTCTCATCAACCATAACGTGCTCAGACATATTGACTTAGGTGCCATCATCAAGTTTGAAGCCGGACCAGGACTTGCGAAATATCTCCAGATGGACGAGAAGGCAGAAACCTACGGGCGAATGGCGACTATCTTCTGCAATCATCAGCCAGCCGTCGATTTATTGGAAATTTCGAGACCTCTCTCCTAAAACTTAAGATGAGACGACGCCAAGTGACTGGTCGCAGAAAACAGTCAATCGCATTTTGCTAACAACCTCGTTGCTGATCCGATGGATGGATAACTCATGATAACGACAACTCCCAAAGAATACGGACCTCAACCAACGTTGAAACAAGAGTACGATGTCATCGTCATGGGAGCCGGTCCCGGTGGAGCGGTCTCTGCCGCTCTCATCGCTGAGGCGGGACATTCTGTGCTTCTTTTGGATCGTTCAGAGTTCCCACGCTTCCATGTCGGCGAATCTCTGATTCCCGAAACGTATTGGACACTGAAGCGTTTAGGTTTGCTGGAGAAACTTAAGGCCAGCAATTTTCCCCGTAAGCATTCTGTACAGTTTGTCTCCGACGGACACAAAGAGTCGGCTCCTTTTTACTTCGAAGACTACAACCCGCATGAATGCTCGGTTACTTGGCAGGTTGAACGAGGTGTTTTTGATCAAATGCTGACAGACAAGGCTGTTGAGAACGGCACTGTCTTTCGATCCGATGCCTCGGTCATGGATGTTCTGTTTGAGGGAGATCGCGCAACGGGAGTGAAAGTTAAACTCTCAACCAAAGAGCAGAATCCCGTTCGCGAAATCAAATCGCAGGTTGTCGTAGACTCGACAGGACAATCATCTTTTCTTGTGAATCGACTAGGCCTGAAAGATACCGACCCCTGCCTCAAAAAAGGAACGATCTGGTCTTACTACAAAGGCGCTCTTCGTGACGAAGGACGTGATGAAGGAGCCACGATCATTCTACAAACCGAAGGCAAAAAATCATGGTTTTGGTACATCCCGCTCAGCGACGATGTCGTCAGTGTGGGATGTACTGGTGACATGCAATACATGTTCAACAAATCTCGAAGCAAACCGGAAGAGACTTGGGCTGAAGAGCTCGAACGATGCCCGGCGCTCAAGCGTCGGCTGGAAAACGCCCAACAGTGCGAAAGTTTTTATGTTACGAAAGATTATTCCTACAAAGCCACGCAACCGGCTGGCCCCGGATGGGTACTCGTCGGTGATGCCAGTGGCTTCATCGACCCCTGCTATTCCACCGGAGTCTTCCTGGCTCTCAAGTCGGGTGAATTCGCAGCCGACGCCATTGTTGAAGGATTTCAAAAAAACGATTTATCAGGTACTCAGCTCGGGAAATGGCGGGAAACATACAACAAAGGTGTCGATAACTTCCGACGACTTGTTTATGCGTTTTATACGCCCGGATTCAGTTTCGGTTCGTTTTTGAAAATGTACCCTCAATACAAATCCAACATGGTGGACATTCTGATCGGCGATGTCTTCAAAGACGGTGTCGATGAAATCTTCCGAGAGATGGACCCGGTCATGAGAAAAACACTTGAATCACATAACGAAGTGACTGATTCAACGACGACAATGTAGTTGGCTAGTCAACACAATTTATGAGAAATGATGTTTCCAACCCGAATCGGGTAACGGGATAATTTCACCTGGACGAGTCATGAGCAACACCTCATCCGCGTCGCCTTGCATGACTCCGATCTCATACAGCTCAATTTCCCTTTGCTGTTTCAACTGTTCTCCAACTTCTGGAGAGACCGTGAATAACAATTCAAAGTCTTCCCCGTCTGAGAAGGCATGAAGTAAACGATCTGCCTGATGCAGATTTTTGGCTACTCGATCAGAAATCGGTATATTATGTTCGTTGAATACGCATCCCACCGAGCTAGCCTTAGTGATGTGACGAATATCAGAAGACAACCCATCCGAAATATCGATCATCGAATGGATGTCGTAGTGAGATGTTAGATAATCTGATTCTTTCAATCTGGGCTCGAAAGACCAATGATGTCCAGTTATTGAGCCGCCTAACGGACCGGTCACAAAGATTGAATCGCCCTCTGCCGCTCCAGAGCGAAGTATAGAACGTCTTGTTGCAATACCAGTAATCGCCACGTTGACGATCAATGGCCCTTCATGAGATGTCGTGTCTCCTCCAACGACAACCGTGTCATATTCTTGAGCGAGAGCAATCAAACCGTTCATCAGATCTTTGAGATTTTGAGTTGATGCCGAGGTGGGAATACCCAAAGAAACCAACGCAGTCGCAGGTTTGCCTCCCATCGCTGCAACATCAGACAAATTTACCGCGAGAGCTTTGCGCCCAATCTGTTCAAAAGAAAGTTGATTGAGGTCAAAATGAACTCCCTCAATGAGAATGTCTGTTGCTAAGAGAATTTGCGATTCAGAGGGGTTCCAGACAGCACAGTCATCTCCAATACCAACTTCAATCGAAGAAGACTGAGTGTTTGCAATTTGAGAAATGTAATCTATCAGTTCAAATTCGTGCGACATGAAATGGGAACTCTTCAAAATACGTGTTCCCAACCATCATACAGCTCCTCTCTCAAGTTGGGGGCTTTACTAGAACAAACCGTACACAAATCGAGAATTAGAATTCGAGTTTGCCGTGGAGAGGTTGGCGACCACGCAGGATGAAGAATTTCAAGGATTTATCCGCCAGAGTCGACTTCTGATCGAGGACGTATTCGATATTATCAACTGATACAGTGGCCCATCGATGCAATCCGACGACAACGTCACCTGGCTGTATGCCACCTTTCGCAGCGGGACTTCCGGCTCGAATTGATGTCACTCGCAACCCACTCTCATAAATCGTCCCTTGGGTCACAGTCTGACTGTCTGGCAAAGATTGAACACGAACACCGATTTCGTTCCAAATGCGCGTCGAAAGTATATCTGACTCTTTCGACGACTTGACGACAGAATCACTCTTCACACGAACAACTTGTGAGGGATCGTACTTGCCAACTTCTATTTGTGCGGTCAGTTCTTCTTCGGCTCGTTGATATTTGACATCAATTTTTTCACCCGGCTTTTTTCCGATCAGAGCACGCTCGAGATCAACCCGATCGGTAATTTCGAGATCACCGATCTGAAGTATAACATCCCCTTCTTTGAAACCGGCTTTCTCAGCAGGGCTTCCCGTCTCTGCACTTTGCACAATGAGCTTTTTCTCATCGGGTGTCTTCAAGTCGCGTGACACGAAACCATGACTTGTTTGATCGATTTCATTGACACTGATCAGATCAGCAATCACTTCTCTTGCCTGGTCAATAGGAATCGCAAAACCGATTCGCTGGGCTCCGGCTCGAATGGCCACATTGATGCCGACGACTTCACCATCGAGATTTAACAATGGGCCACCACTGTTGCCCGGGTTAATACTTGCATCAGTTTGAATTAAGTTGAAATATGATTGAGTCTCGTTCACTTCAACATCTCGCGAAAGTGAACTGACAATCCCGGATGTCACGGTGTGTTCGTAACCAAATGCGTTACCCACAGCAAAAACCGTCTCACCCAACATCAAGTCTGATGACGTTCCAATTGTCATGACGGTCAGCGGCTTCGACGGTTTGATCTTGATAATGGCCAAATCTTGCTTGCGATCATAAGATACGACGCTCGCCTCGTAGGTACTTCCATCAACAAGAGTCACCCTGAGCAGATCAACTCCATCGACGACATGATGGTTGGTTACAATATAACCGCGCTCATCAATCACAACCCCAGTTCCCATCCCGTTGACTTTGCGACCTTTGGTCGACTGAAAAACGGTATCGGTAGAGTAGGTCGTTTTTTCACTATGGATATTAACGACTGCTGTCTTGGAATTACTAACGGCCTTCACGAGTGGTGTTTCACGTCGTGCGCTTGCGGCAAATAGGCTAGTGGCAATTGTCATGAGAGCAATTGCCTGAATGCCAATGAGTTGGATTCGCTTCGTCATTATTGGGTGCTGCTTTCGCGAATGTCTCTAAAGTGCGTACTCTCGGCATCCATGCCCGTCTGTAAATGCAGTCTCTCAACGAGAATCGGATCCTTTGCAGGGATCTCTTGAGGGGCAAACCCATCCGCGAAACAGTTTGCCTATCCTTCCACTCTGTCAGAACAGGTAAACCATGACGATCATCCTAATCGGATCTGTAAGACCGTTAAAATCCTCACCAAATAGATCTCAAGTTGTTACAGTTCAACAACTTTTAACACGATAAAATTGCCCTTTCGCTTGCAGGTTTCTCTCAGTTTGAGAAAATGGCTTCTCCAGTTCGTCTACAAAGACTTCATTACTCCATTTTATTTTATTTCGACGTTAAGGATTTTGCATGGCGCGCAAAGAAAAACTCCTTGCAATGCTGGAGACGGATTCTGAAGATCCGTTCCTGCACTATGCACTTGGTAAGGAATATCTCTCGTGTGGAGAGAGAACAGAAGCCATTGAAAAACTTCGCGATGTTTTGGTCCGTTTCCCCAACTATCACGCAGCACATTTTCAATTAGGCCAGGTTTTGGCCGAAGATGATGAATTTTCTCAAGCAATTGAAATCGTCAAAGCAGGAATCATTGCAGCACAGCAAGATGGTGATTCTCATGCGGTTTCAGAAATGACAGGCTTTCTCGATACATTAGGACAATAGAATCATGGCTGAGACACAAAACACCGAGCAGTTCACATTTCAGGCAGAAATCAAAGAACTTCTGGATCTGCTTTCACACTCTTTGTACCAGAACCGTGAAATCACAATTCGGGAACTTGTCTCCAATGCCTCCGATGCCTTAGACAAAATGCGTTTTCAACTCGCATCTGGTGAAGCCAGTGGGCAGAACGAAACGCTGGAAATCTCGATTCTTCCTGATTCCGATGCCAAGATTCTCACCATTGCGGATACGGGCGTCGGGATGACTCGTGACGAGCTTGTCCAAAACTTGGGGACCATTGCCCACAGTGGCTCCCGGGATTTCCTTTCTAAGTTGAGTCAGGAAAAGCAGCCCGATGTTTCTTTGATTGGCCAGTTTGGAGTCGGATTTTATTCGGCCTTCATGCTGTCTGAAAAAGTCGAAGTCTTCACTCGTAGCTTTTCTGAAGACCATGGATGGAGATGGGAATCAGACGGCACCGGTCAATTTACGATCGAACCTGCTGAAGGTCTCGAACGTGGAACACAAATCAAACTTCATCTCAAAGAAGAAGCTTTGGAGTTTGCACGTCCTGAACGGTTACAACACATTCTGCAGACCTACTCTACATTTGTCGCTCACCCAATCAAACTCGATGGCGAGCAAGTCAATACTCAACCCCCTATCTGGGTTGAACCCAAGTCACAACTGAAGGATGAACAATACCAGGGATTTTATCAATATCTCACACACGGCATGGCCGGCGAGAAGCCAAACTGGCATCTCCATTTAGCGAGTGAAACTCCGTTTGAGTTCAAATCCATTCTCTTTTGCCCCGAGTCAAACTTTGAAAAACTCGGCTTTGGGAAAATTGACCACGGCTTGTATTTATGCGCAAAACGTATCCTTGTTCAGAATGACTGCGACAAACTGCTTCCTGAGTATCTACGTTTTCTGTACGGGCTCGTTGATTCAGCCGACCTTCCTCTGAATGTTTCGCGAGAGGCGCTGCAAGACAGTACCGTCTTTATGAAAATCAAGAAGGTGATCACCAAAAAAGTTCTCGATCACCTGACCGACCTGCAAGCTGATCAGACCGAGCAATACTACACATTCTACAAAGAGTTCGGCACAATTTTGCGGGAAGGGGTGAATACCGATTTTGGAAACAAAGACCGACTCAGCAAATTGTTACTCTTCCCCTCAGACAAGACTCAGCATGAATCGGGCCTGACGACACTTACCGAATATTGTGAACGAATGCCCGATGATCAGGAACAGATTTATTTCCTCAGCGGACAATCGAAAGAAAAACTCGCACGAAACCCACATCTGGAGGCATTCCGTAAACGGGGTATCGAAGTGCTGCTACTCGTCGATCCTGTCAATGAAATTGTTTTGAGTCAGCTCGATAAATTTGATGGTAAAGAGATCGTCTCTGTCGATTCCGCAGAAGTCAAACTTCCCTCGAACAAAGATGAAAACGAAGAGACGAACGATGAAACTTCGTCTCAAGACCTGCCCGCTGGCTTCGAGACGTTGATCGAGTTTTTCCAAAATCAGTTGGGAGACCGTGTGGCCGAAGTTCGAAAATCAGACAGATTGACAGACAGTCCGTGTTGCCTCGTCAACAAGAACGGCAAGATGAGTACACAACTGCAAAAAGTGCTCAGCATGCAACACGATGACTTCCCGATGGCTGAACGAATCCTCGAACTCAACCCTCACGCACCGTTAGTCAATCGACTGTCGAACCTGGTTGGAAATGAACAAAATCATGACTTCGTCGCGAATTGTGCCGCGACATTGTTAGATCAGGCGCTTCTCCAAGAAGGAATTGCCCCCGACGATGATGATATGACTCAGCGAGTTTTCGGCATGATGCAGGATCTCGCGGATGGCAAATCATCCATCGTGACCTGAATCGCAACACATTGAACGAGCAACGATGAGCAATCCATTCGATCCGATTCTGGCCAACTCAAAGTTTCGGGAACACCTTTCCAAACTTTCCACCTCGATTGAGGAGACCGGAGGTTGGCCCACAGAATCATGGCAGGCGATGTGCGAAAGTGGAGTCCCCGATTGGTTTTTACCAGAGGAATTTTGTGGGAATCCGCAGTCAGAAATGACGAAGCAGTTCGGCTATTTGGAATTGGCTGCGGCTTGTCTGACAACGACTTTTATACTCACACAACGAAATGCCGCCGTATCCCGGATCCTCAATTCTGACAATCAGGAACTAAAAAACAGATTATCGCGAGAACTCGCTCGCAACGAATCTTTTGCAACTGTCGGCATTTCCCATCTCACTACGTCCAGACAACACGTTAAAGATCCTATTCTGAAAGCAACTCCGACAAACGGAGGTTGGCTTCTGAATGGCGAGATCCCTTGGACGACAGGAGCAGAAGCGGCTGAGGTTATTGTCACAGGTGGTGTTCAACCCGACGGTCTACAAGTCTTATTGGCGTTGCCCACCAATCTCATGGGTGTCGAGATCAATCCAGCCCCGAAGTTGTTGGCGCTCAACGAGTCGTGCACAACTTCTGTCTCTTTGAAGAATGTTGAAGTCCCCAAGGACATGCGGTTGATCGGTCCCTGCGAGAATGTTCTTGCCGCCGGGACTGCGGGTGGAGTCACCACGTCTGCACTGGCATTAGGGGCTGCCCAGAAATCAATTTGTGGACTCGAAACAGAAGCCGAGAAAAGGCCCAATCTCAGGGACTCCGCGACGGAGCTACGAACCACCTTAGACCGTTTGAAAGAGTCTGTTCGGAAAATGACGACTTCCTCCGACACGTCGCCGTCTGCCGAAGAACGAGAAGCATTAAGAAAACAATCGAATTCTCTCGTGCTCCGCGCGGCTCAAGCGTGGTTGACGGCCTCAAAAGGTGCCGGCTTCTTGGCAGGACACCCCGCTTCGCGAGCCGTTCGTGAAGCTCAGTTTTTCTTGGTCTGGTCGTGTCCGCAAAATGTTATGGCTGCAGCACTCGCGGAATTCGCTTGCGTTTCGATCAGTTCATCGTAAAACACCAAACGCCATACTCTGGCTGAATAATCATTCAGACAAGGTTTGCTCACGATTCCAAGCGTCCATCGCCTGCTGGAGATAGCCAGTCAAAGCGTAAATATCCATCGGGGGATCATCGACCCACTCGATATCCGCCGGCTCTACTCGACAATCTTCTAGCCGTCGTACGACCACTCGAAATCGGGGTTCAATATCACGTTCGACAATATTGCCGTTGACCAAATGAGACATCACACACCTCCTTTCGGCGACTCGTGATTCTCTTATTCTATTCTACAATCCTATGTTCAATGGTTGGAGATTTTCCGGCAGGAATCGGCCATCTTTACGAATTAATTCGCCGTCAAAAAAGATCTCCCCACCGCCGTATTCGGGAGTTTGTATCAGCACCAAATCCCAATGAACCTGAGACCGGTTGCCGTTGTCGGCTTCGTCGTAGGCATTCCCGGGAGTCAGGTGGAACGAACCACCAATTTTTTCATCAAACAGAGTATCCAGCATAGGCCGCTTGACCGCGTTGTTGCATCCCAATGACCATTCACCGATATAGCGGGCGCCTTCATCAGAATCCAGAATCCCATTCAGGGTGTCTGTTTCACTTCCGCTTTCGGCATGCACAATTTTACCATCTTTGAATTCAAATTTGATATTCTCAAAGACTGTCCCCTGATAGCAGGAGCCGGTGTTGTATTGGATCGTACCATTCACGCTCTCTTTGACGGGCGCGGTAAAGACTTCACCATCAGGAATGTTGCATTCACCGGCACACGGAATGACGGGCAGCCCTTCAATCGAGAAGGACAGATCAGTCCCCGGTGCTGTAATCCTGACATCCTTTGTCTTGTCCATTAAATCAGCGAGTGGCTTCTGGTTTTCTGACATCTGAGCATAATCAGCCGTGCAGACATCGAAGAAATAGTCTTCAAAAGCAGAGGTGCTCATATTGGCTGCTTGTGCCATGGAAGAAGTCGGATAACGCAGCACAACCCAACGTGTCTGAGGAACGCGAATACCAATATGCACCGGCTTCCACCAATGCTTTTGAGAGAGTTGCATTTTGTCAGCCGGCACATCCGCGAACTCGTTACTGTTGGCTGTCCCGCGAATACCGATATAGGCATCCATCTGCGACATTGCATGACTCTCCAATTCACCTTGCAAAGTCATCGCTTCCTCGGTGGCATTCAGATATTGCGATCTAAGAACCTCGTTTGATTTCAAACTCACAACCGGGATCGCTCCACGTCCTGCGACGGAGTCCACCAGACGCGAAATCAGCTCTGTGCTGGGCAAATCAAAAGCCTCGATCATTACTTTTTGCCCAGATTTCACCTGACAACTGTGTTCAACAAGCACTTTTGCGAGTTGCGAGATACGGGAATCGGCCATTATTGGTTCCTTCATATTTGATTGTCTGGCAAGATGCTGGTCGTCTGCGGTTGTGTGGGCAAGCCTGAAACGGAAAAATAGAGGCTCTGCGTGAGGGCTTACTGTTATGTCCCCTCAAACCTATCTCGAACAGTTTACACTCCCTGCGGGTTTGACAACATGTGGCGTTCTAAACTGTTTCGACGATTTTTTGTCATTCTTTTCCTGTTGGGAGCACTCGTCTCAACTCTACTCATCTCTTTCATGACTGGAAAGATGGAACAACTTGTGACTCAGCAAGTTCAGCAACGACTCAAAAATGTTGCCAATATGGCTGCGATAGAGGCTCGAATTTTTCTTCCCAATCCACCCGACGATACATTCCGAAGTCAGCTCGATCAATTAGGGCAGACGATGGATGTTCGATTGAGGATCTATGATGCGGAAAAAACACAAGTTGCCGACACTTTAAGAGACAACACCAAATTTGACGCACTCTTGCCTCCCGCAATATCCCTACTGGATATTGAAGGGTGGGACTCCACTTCTGAGGCCAGACAATTGTTTGGTGACGACCTGATACTTTATAAATCCAGCATTAACAACAAGAAGGTTCATCTCGGTTTCGTTTTGACCTCATTGCCTCGGTCGGATTACAACCTGGAATTGGCGTCAGCTCAAAAAACGATTGTCACGGTGATACTCTCAACCTACGCATTGACTCTACTATTTGTTTCTCTGTTCATCTCGCGGATCGTCTCCTCACTCTCAGAGCTTCAAAAAGCCACCGAGCGGCTGGCTAAAGGGGAGTTCAATCAAGGCGTTAGCATTGAAACTAACGATGAATTCGAATTGCTGGCAGACGGCTTCAACCGAATGAGTCAGCAACTCGAATCACGCATGAATCGTCTGAAAGAAGAAAGCCAAGAAATCCACAACGGCAGTGAAAGATTACGCACCGTATTGGGAGCAATGATCGAAGGTGTGATTGCCGTGGATGAACGGCAACAAATCCTCTTTGCGAATCGAGCTGCGGTCAACATTTTTGAGATTAACAGAAACTATGTTGATCGTCCTCTTGTTGAAACAATTCGACACCCCGGCGTCCTCGATCTCGTGCATGATGTGCTCCACAATCGTCGGCTTCTTACGGTTGAAATTGAAGTCCCTCGGAAAGACATCATTCTGTCGGTCATCGCGTCTCGCTTGCCGGGAGAACCGACGGGGGGAGTCGTGATGGTATTTCACGACATGACAGAACTGCGACGACTCGAAAATTTGCGACGGGAATTTGTTTCGAACGTCTCCCACGAACTGAAAACCCCTCTTGCTGCGATTCAGGCTTATACGGACACTCTGCTGGAAGGAGGCCTCCAAGACCCATCGATCAATCGTAAATTCCTTCAACGTATCGACGAACAAGCAGACCGCTTACATATGCTGATTGTCGATGTCATCAAGATTGCGCAGGTCGAAAGCGGTCAGGACATGTTCGACATGACAGCCATCAATCTCGCCGAGATGGTCGATGAATGCATTCAGGATCATCAAGCTGTTGCGGACTCCAAACAGATCCAACTTCGAACCATTCCCGCCACACAAAATGGGTTGACGGTGCATGGAGACATCGAGGGCTTGCGTACGATTCTCGACAATCTCCTGGACAATGCCCTGAAATTCACCCTCGACCAGGGAACGATCACCATCGAGTGGACTGCCGATGAAAAACGCGTCTGGATCTCCATCAACGACACCGGGCTCGGCATTCCCCAAGAACATCTCAGCCGCATCTTTGAGCGATTTTATCGTGTCGATAAAGCCCGCTCACGAGAGATGGGGGGAACGGGTCTCGGCCTTTCCATCGTCAAGCATCTCTCGCAAGTCTTCGGCGGCTCAATTCGCGTCGAAAGCGTTCAAGGAGAAGGAACAACTTTCACCGTTGAGCTACTCAGGGCTTAGTCCTTCACGTTCCCAGTGACCGTAAGAAGTACAACAAACCGATGCAGAAGGCGACCATCACCCAGGATCCCAGAAAACCAATCATGCCAATACGACTCGGGGACGGAATTTCCCAATCCGGGTGATTGATCAGTTTTCCCGTTTCCATCGGTGCCGGGTTCTCGGGCAAGGTGCAGGGAATCTCCACATGCTCGCCGGGTGTAATTGGCGTGCGGATCAATTTGTAAAAATGATCGAGTTTTTCTTTGGGTGTCGGCTTCGACAGGAAGCTGGTCACGATCCCTGAAATGGCGCCTAACGAAAGATACATTGCCATCTGATAAGGGACTCGCGTGTCGGCAGAAAGAATCTCTCCCGCTTCGGTCAGTTTGACGTTCATCACAGACGGAATGATCTCGGCTAACCAATGACGCACCATGCTCGGGAAGTAATCGATATTTTGTTGCAGGAACTCAGAGCCTCCCATGCCGGCCATCCAGTCCAACGGTTTGTGCGTTTGCGTCAGGTACCAAACCCCCGCCGTGATGACTGTCGAAACCCAAACAGCAGCCGGGCTAAATCGTCGCCAGAGCAGTCCGATCCAGAAGGAAAGACCAATGAAGGCCGGTAACGCCTGAATGTATCGAGTCAACACTTGAATGACGTTGTCGAATTGCGTCAACATCGCCAGCGCCAATGCAACAATCCCCAAACTGGCCAAACGCCCCACCCACAGATAATGCGTTTTACTCGCATTTTTAACCATGAAACGACGATAAATATTCTCGGTAAACAACCCTGCCCCCACCACCATTTGAGCATCACAGGTACTCATCACGGCAGCCAGAAGTGCAGCCATTAAAAGTCCCACCAAGCCATGCGAAATCGTGGGCAGAATATCATGCGCGGCCCGCCCGAAGACTTGATCGGCGAAATCTCTAAACGCATCGGGACTTTCGTTGATGGCCGCCAATTCAACATCGGTGATGTAGCCGTTTTCGGGCGTCAAATAAATCACAATGCAGGCCAACCCCGTGAAGGACCAGGCAATCGTGCAAAACCTCTTGATGAAGTTTCCGAAGGTGAAGCCAACTCGTCCTTCCATTTCAGTTTTACCCGCACCACAAACACCCATAATGTGTGGCTGAACAACGATTCCAATCAATCCCGAGATAGAGAGCATCATCACGAAGAATGGTGTGATCGGTTCTTTCCCGGTCTTCTTTGCAAACTCCTCGTCGATGGTCAAACTCAGCATTTCTTCCCCACTGAAATTGGGGACGCCTTGATGGAGGGCTTCGAAGCCCCCTTCTGTACCGGCGACATTCGCCGCAACCACCAAGGCGAACGGTAACAGCAAGAACGAAAAGACAATCGTCAAAACGCCTTGCAGAAAGTCCGTAATAATGGCCGCACCAAGACCACCCGCAAATCCGTAAATCACAAACATGACCGTCATCGCACCAATGGCGTATTCCTTCGGAAAGAAAGGCTCATTCGTCGCCGGGTTGATACCCCCTGCCAGTCCTTCAATCATTGCGCCCGCACCGAACAATCCACCGGCAATAAAGACCACGGAGATCAATATTCCCAACGCGGAATACAATGTTGCCGTGGAACTGTTGTAGCGAGCTTCGAAGAAGTCACTCGTCGTCAGCGCTCGCATGCGGCGAAAGATCGGAGCAATGATCCAATAAAAGGGTGTCGCAATCAGCCACAAAAATTGATACCAGATACCGGCCAATCCAAAACGAAACGACCCCGCCGCAACACTGACGGCCTGCTCGCTGCTCGTCCCTGAACCGAAGGCAAAGAACATCATGAAGACCTTGCCGAAGCGACGTCCTCCCATGAAGTAATCAGACATGTCCGAAACTTTGAGATAGGAATAAAGCCCGATCCCCAGAATCACAATGAAATATCCGACCAGCACAATCCAGTCAATCGGGTGCAACCCCATCCAATCCGCCGGATCGACTTCCGCAAGCAACGTGTTCATTTATCAAGCCCCATCATGTATGGGCGGAATGTTCTTATTCCCCCAATTGTCCAGTTCATCTAGCCAGAGTAAGGGGCCAATTCTCCACAAGCAATCCCCGACTTTGACATTCCCCATCTCTCCACTTGTACTGGGGGGCGTATTCCTGATATCAATGGAATATCTGAGGAATGAAAGACCATGTTCACCCGCCAACAACTTGACGATATCCGCGTGACGGTAATGGGGCTCGGCCGATTCGGCGGAGGCACCGGCGTCATTCGTTTTCTGGTCAATCAGGGCGCTCGGGTCACTGTCACCGACTTGAAGCCAGCCGACGATCTCGCCGACTCACTCGACTTGATTTCCGATCTGAAACTTGAAGCCGTCCATCTTGGCGGGCATCACGAACAGGAATTCACAGATACCGACCTGTTGATCGTCAATCCTGCGGTCCCTCGTGATAGCGAGTGGTTACAACTAGCGATAGATGCCAATGTTCCTCTTTCTTCGGAAATTGGACTGTTCCTGCAATTCAATCCCGCCAATGTCATTGGAGTAACCGGCAGCAATGGCAAGTCAACGACGACCGCACTGATACATCATCTCCTGAAAGAAGCCGGCATCAAAGCACATTTGGGAGGCAATATCGGCGGCAGCCTCTTGAATTCTCTGGATGAGATTGAATCCTCTGATTGGGTCGTTCTGGAGCTTTCGAGTTTTCAATTGGCGGCACTCGATCAAATGTTCTGCAGCCCACGCATTGCCGTCATCACCAACTTCACTCCCAATCACCTTGACTGGCACGGTTCGTTAGAAGATTATCGTCGCGCGAAACAGACAGTCCTCCGCTGGCAATGCTCGACGGGACATGCCGTTCTCCCCTTGGAAGATCCGCATGTTTCGCATTGGCCCGTCCACTCAGACCCGATCTGGTTTGCATTGAAAGACACCGGCGGACGTGGCGTCTATCAATCCGATTGCGGTCAACAAATCATTTACAGAACGAAAAACAACGAATCCCGCTGGGAAGTCACCGAACTGAACCACCTCCCCGGCGAACACAATCTGCGCAACATCCTCGCAGCATGTGCGACGGCCCTTTCTGCCGGAGTCCCCGGTGAGACGATCAATCAATCTCTTAGCACATTCAAACCATTGCCTCATCGGCTTGAATATGTGGGAGAGTTCGCCGGTCGTCGATTTTTCAATGACTCGATCTCCACAACTCCCGAATCGACCATCGCCGCATTGGATGCGTTCCATGAACCGATTGTCCTGCTCGCGGGTGGCTACGACAAACAAGTCGATCTGACCCCAATGTCGGCAAGGATTGCGGAAAAGACAAAAGCCGTGTCACTGATGGGACAAACCGGCAATCGTATTTGCGAGCAGATGAACAAAGCTGCCGCTCCCAAAACGGTCAATTGTGCCGTTCATGAATCGTTCGAAGACGCCTTCCATTGGGCGATGTCTCAATCTTATCCGGGAGACATCGTGCTTCTCAGCCCCGGCTGCGCCAGTTACGATTGGTTCCAGGACTTCCGCGACCGCGGCGAACAGTTCGTCGATTCCGTCCAACGCTGGGCCTCACACCAGACGAATTAGTGTCATAGCTGATTCTTGGGAAACATTTTGTTAATCCGAATTATCCTTGTCGTTTTTGCATACGGACATTTTATTGAGCGGTTGTAAGAAGCAAGATGATTGAAATCAATCTCAAAATAATTCGGGACGTTTTTGACAAGGTCCTGTCTGGTGAGATGTCCAGAGAACAAGCATCAGCGCAAGCTTATCAATGGATGGAAGCTGCGGATTATGACAGGCTGCTCTACAGACCAGAGACAGATGAAGATAAGATATGGCAATGTATCTTATGGGTCCTCGGAATTGATTTATTAGATAGCCCTACGACATACCTCCATTGCGAAGAAGATATCATCGACGCGCGACCATGAATCTGGAATATTAGCAAAAAGCATTTCTTCTAGCGCAGGGTGGCCCGGTCAGTTTCATTGGCCGGGTGACAAAGTCACAAGATGACTCGTCATGATCATGCAGTTGTGTGACAAACGTGGCAAACACAATTTGTAACCGCATGAGGATTCTTCTTGTCGCCCGAACGGCCATGACAGATCTTCTCGATCTGTTTTATCAGCGTGCTCCGCGGTGAAACCATTCACGTTCAATTACCGGGGGCTTCCGCTTCACGGAGCACCCGCCGCCACCCCAAATATATAATTTCATTCGTTTGATTCGAGTCATTCGTGGTGAATTCTTTTTATTTGTCAGGCACAGCCTGCGATACACAGCATCCAATTCACCGGCTCCCGATTTGCCAATTCGGTTGGAATGGTTCTATTGATGAAACAAGCGAATGAACATCGAATCGAGTTGTCGGGTTACGACTCGCTTTGCTCGGCTAACCCGACCTACCGTTTTTCTTTTCTTCGTGTTTCTCTACGGATTTGCGTCATAAAACTGATCCTTCAAACTGCTCTTGCTAATTCGTTCGCACCAGAGTTAGCGTTCGTGGTTCGTTGAAATCTTTGAGCCGCTTGCGCTAGCAAGCAGGGGACGTTGACACTGATTCAGCCAGGGCAATCGCATGATATTTCGGCTTGGAAGTTGCATGGTTTGAAGAGTTCACACGTGAGGCCAGGGACTGCCTCGGAATACTCAAAACCCACTTCCGAGGAACCGTTGTCATGCTT
>Ga0222718_10000637_pt1 | contig 35786 bp, 25 predicted proteins | sample C33_27DmetaG_FD_165045 | JGI IMG/M metagenome (GOLD analysis project Ga0222718, IMG submission 165045) | Estuarine water microbial communities from San Francisco Bay, California, United States - C33_27D | ecosystem: Environmental > Aquatic > Marine > Unclassified | place: USA: California...
CTAACGCGTAATATTATTTGTATATTCGCTTTATGGAGTTCAAGCCCCTTGAATCATATCTATCTGATCCTAGTCCTTACACAAGCCGTAGACTCGTGGAACAGTTGGGTGAGGAAAAGTTTACCTGTAAAACGTCAGCCTAATGTTTACCACTTAAGAGATAAAGTTAAGTAACCGTTTATCACCCGTATTTTGTTGACTGGCTGTTCTGAATTGAACGTTGTTGTTGACGGGATTAATCGCGGTCAAATCTTCAAATACCTTTACAAGCCAATGAATGTTGATTTGGTTCGTAAAACGGTTCAAGAGGCTTACCAGAAATTTTTGGAAGGCAAAAAGAATCAAATGGATGTTGTTGAGTTGATAGAAACCAACGAGAAACTTGAATTTATGTTAAGACAAAAGCTAATTAGCTAGTCTTACACCATTCACATATTCTTAAATAACGACTGTCCTTTGGATATCCCAATGTATTTTTGTGTCTTAATCACACGCATTGGATTTTAAAGAAACAAAGTTAGGATTTACGTTAGGAGACGCTAATGGTATAGGTATGGAAACCATGCTTCGTGCCTTTAGTACACCGTATCTTTTTAACCACTGTACACCAGTTTTATATGGAAGTTCTGCGGTATTTACACATTACTGCAAGATGCTTGATTTGCCTGATCTTAGGTACAATTTGATTACTGATACAAAGGATTGTGTTGAGGGTCAGATAAACTTAAAAGAAGTCGGCGATAAATCAATTCAGATTAAACCAGGTGAGGCAAGTCCTGAAACAGGTGCTTTGGCACTTGATGCATTAACAAGTGCAGTTGAAGATATTAAATCAGGGCAAATTCACAATTTGGTGACTTTACCCATTGATAAGAACACCATTCAGTCAGACACTTTTGACTTTGCTGGTCATACTGATTTTCTGGCGAAGACGTTTGAGGTGGACAGTTATATGATGATTCTAACGAGTGACGACCTAAAAGTAGGCGTTGTGACGGGTCATATTCCAATTACAGAAGTAGCCAAGAGTCTTTCACAGCAACTTATTGAGGAGAAGATTCAGGTTCTTTCAGACTCGTTGAAATTCGATTTTGGACTACGGAAGCCTAAAATTGCCGTTCTTGGTTTAAATCCACATAGTGGAGATAATGGCTTGATTGGTAAAGAGGAAAACGAAATCATTACACCTGCAATCAATACATTTTTAGAACAAGGTCAGCTCGTATATGGACCATATGCCGCTGATGGATTTTTTGGAACCAAGGCCTACGAGCAGTTCGATGCAGTACTTGCCATGTATCATGATCAGGGATTGATACCTTTTAAACAGATATCATTTCATAATGGTGTAAACTATACAGCTGGCTTACCAATTGTTAGGACATCACCAGACCACGGAACCGCTTACGATATAGCTGGTAAAGGAACTGCAGACATTACCTCTTTAGTGAGTGCAATTTTTGAAGCCAAAAAAATCTATCTAAACCGACTGGAATCCAATGAGTTAAATAAGTCACCGTTGGCCTACAAAACACACCGAAGAGAAAAATTTAGTATAGGTGTTCCCAATCTGAAATAAAGTTCTTTTTTTCCACAAATTATACTAATTTTGCCGACCCTTTTGGGAGTGGAGATGGCACGCAAAGATTTCACGGTACAATTTGGTTCGTTAAAGGAAGGTTTACACGAGTTTAGGTATCAACTTACCGATGAGTTTTTTGCATTAATTGAGCAGGATTTAATCCAAAAAGGGAAAGTTAATGTTCATTTACATTTAGAGCGATCAGAACGACACATCGTTTGTGACTTCATCCTTTCAGGTTGGGTTACCAAAAATTGTGATGTGTGTTTGAACGAACTTCAGTATCCTGTAGAAAGTGTACAACACCTTCACGTCAAAATAACCGACAAGGAAATAGAAGCGGAGTCTGATTTGATTAGTGTAGATAGCAATGCATATGAAATTGATTTAACAAATCATTTATATGACTACGTTGCGCTATCTTTACCTATGAAGTTAGAATGCAAAGACGCGATAAATAGAGAGGAATGTGACGAGAATGTATTAGAAATGTTGACCACAGAAAAGGATGAAACGGATAATTCGAATCACCCAGAGTGGCAAAAACTAAAAGAAATATTTAAAAACTGATAGTATGGCTCATCCAAAACGAAAAATCTCCAGAACTAGGAGAGACAAGAGAAGAACCCATGACAAGCTTGGTTTCAAGCAACTTATCAAAGATCCTAAGACAGGAGAAGTATCTCAATACCATAGATTGAACCTTGAGACAGGAATGTACCGAGGCATGAAGGTCATTGACGTAAACGAAGACGCTTAGGAATTTATTCCAAAACAATTTTATGAAAATTGGGATAGACGTGATGGGAGGGGATTTTGCCCCAAATGAAACACTGAAAGGTGTTATCAGCGCACTTTCTGAGCCCGATTTAAGTGATGTCCAACTGACGTTGATTGGTGATAAAGCTATCATCGAAACTCAACTGAAGGCGAGTGATGTTGCGAACAGAGTGGAAATTGTCCATGCCGATGAAACAATTGGTATGGCCGAACACCCAACTAGAGCTATTTCTCAAAAAAGAAATTCGAGTATCAACATTGGCCTTAAGCTTCTTGCTGAAGGACAGATTGATGGTTTTGCTGGAGCAGGTAATACTGGAGCTATGATGGTTGGTGCTCTATATACCGTTAAAGCAATTGATGGTATTTTAAGACCGTCTTTAACATCTCTTGTGCCGAAAATTGACGGAAGCAATGGCCTGATATTAGATGTCGGGGCAAATGCCGATGTTAAACCAGATGTGATGGGACAATTTGGTATCCTGGGATCTTTATATGCTCAACATGTTTTGGGTATTGATAATCCGCGTGTAGGTTTACTGAGTATTGGTGAAGAGAAGGAAAAAGGAAATATGCTTAACCAAGCAGTTTACCCTATTCTTGAAAACACCCGAGGAATCAATTTCATTGGGAATATTGAAGGTCGAGACTTATTCTCGGATACAGCCGACGTAATTGTGTGTGATGGTTTTACCGGAAACATCGTTTTAAAAACATGTGAAGGGTTCTTTTACAAACTAAAAAAACGGGGCATCAAAGACGATTTTCTAGATAGATTCAATTTTGAATCTTATGGAGGGACCGCTATCCTTGGTGTAAACAAGCCAATAATCATAGGACACGGTATATCTAAAGCCAATACTTTTGTGAATATGATTAGACTTACCAAACAGGTTGTGCTTTCGAATCTTATCCAAAAGATCAAAGCAAAGCTCTAATTTTTATATTTTTACCGCTTAATTTATTGCAATGAGTCAAATACATGCCGCAATTACAGCAGTTAATGGTTACGTTCCAGATCAGGTTGTCACCAACTTTGATTTAGAAAAGATGGTTGATACCACTGACGAATGGATAAGATCGAGAACGGGTATCATTGAACGAAGAAAGTTAACCGGCGAAGGACAAGGATCTTCAGCTATGGCGGTTCCTGCTGTAGAAGGATTGTTGGAGAAAAGGGGAATTGATGCTGCTGAAATCGATTTGCTTATTTGTGCCTCTGTCACACCAGACTATGTTTTTCCTGCAACCTCGAACGTAATATGCGATAAAATTGGCGCTGTTAATGCTTGGGGATATGATCTTGCTGCTGCTTGCTCAGGATTTTTATTTGCCATGGAAACTGGACGACGATTTATCGAATCTGGCCAATACAAAAAAGTTGTAGTGGTGGGCGTAGATAAAATGTCCTCGATTCTTGATTACGAGGATAGAAATACATGCATCATTTTTGGCGATGGCGCTGGTGCTGTTTTGTTAGAACCTACGGAAGATGAAGTGGGTATTATGGACAGTATCCTAAAGGTTGATGGAGCAGGACGAGAGTTCTTGCATCAAAAAGCTGGCGGATCAGCTTTGCCTCCGTCTCATGAAACAATTGATGCTAGACAACATTTTGTATATCAGGAGGGCAAAACTGTTTTTAAGTTTGCCGTTACGAATATGGCTCAAGTGAGTTATGACATTATGGAGCGCAACAGTCTTACTTCAGATGACGTTGCCTGGTTGGTGCCACACCAAGCAAACAAAAGAATTATTGACGCTACAGCGAATAGAATGGGCTTGCCTGCTGAGAAGGTTATGTTAAACATTCAACGTTACGGAAATACAACATCTGCCACCTTGCCATTGTGCTTGTGGGATTATGAAAAGCAAATGAAAAAGGGTGACAATATTATTTTAGCCGCATTTGGAGGTGGTTTCACATGGGGAGCGATCTACGTTAAGTGGGCATACGATCCGTCATAAAAACGCATTACATTTTATCGAATAATTTAGCTTAATTTGAATTATGGATTTAAAAGAAATTCAATCACTGGTAAAACTGGTTTCCAGTTCAAAGGTTGACCATTTAGAAATCGAAAGAAACGATTTTAGCATAAAGATTAAAAAGAACTCTGGAAAAACTGAAGTTCTTTCAGTTGCTCAAGCTCCTGTTATGTCTGCCCCTGCAGCCGCCGCACCTGCGGCCCCTGCAGCTATCGCAGATACTGCAGCTTCAGCAGAAAAACCTGCAGCCGATGAGGTATCAGGTACAGAAATCAAATCACCAATGATTGGGACTTTCTACAGAAGCCCAACCCCAGATAAGCCTTATTTTGTTGAAGTTGGCGACGAGGTTAGAGTTGGTCAAACAATTTGCATAGTAGAGGCTATGAAGTTGTTTAACGAAATAGAATCAGAAGTGGCTGGGCGTGTTGTTAAAGTATGTGTTGACGATGCATCGCCAGTTGAGTATGATCAACCATTGTTTATTGTAGAACCTATTTAAGGCTCATTTTCTTTCACTAACGTCACAAGAAATGTTTAACAAAATTCTGATTGCAAACAGAGGTGAAATAGCTTTACGTGTTATTAGAACCTGTAAAGAAATGGGTATTAAAACGGTAGCTGTTTATTCTACTGCCGACAAAGACAGTATTCATTTAAAATTTGCTGATGAAGCAGTATGTATTGGGCCACCACCAAGTACAGATTCGTATTTGAACATGGCTAATATTATGGCTGCTGCTGAAATTACCAACGCAGACGCTATTCATCCCGGATATGGATTTTTATCGGAAAATGCTAAGTTTTCTGAGCTGTGTCGTGAAAGTGGAGTGAAATTTATTGGAGCTTCACCCGAAATGATTAATGGAATGGGAGACAAGGCAAACGCCAAAGCAACAATGATTGCTGCAGGTGTGCCATGTATACCAGGTTCTGAAGGATTGCTTGATAGTGTTGAGCAAGGAATTCAGTTAGCCAATGATGAAATCGGTTATCCGGTTATAATGAAGGCCACAGCTGGTGGAGGTGGACGAGGAATGCGTATTGTTTGGAGTGATGACGAATTTGAAGAGGCATGGGACAGCGCTCGGAAAGAGTCAGCCGCTGCTTTCGGAAATGATGGCATGTACTTAGAAAAATTTGTGCAGGAACCACGTCATATCGAAATTCAGATTGCTGGAGACCAATATGGAAAAGTGTGCCATCTAAGTGAGCGTGATTGTTCTATACAAAGAAGACACCAAAAACTAATTGAAGAAGCACCTTCCCCTTTCGTAGATGAAGAGTTGCGTAAGAAAATGGGTGAAGCAGCAATTAAAGCGGCATCAGCTATTAAATATGAAGGAGTGGGTACGGTCGAATTCCTTGTTGATAAAGACAAGAATTTCTACTTCATGGAAATGAATACGCGTATTCAAGTGGAACACCCGGTAACGGAAGAGGTAATCAACCACGATTTAATCATGGAGCAGATTAAACTTGCTGCCGGCATTCCAATTACAGGTAAAAATTATCTACCACAAGGTCATAGTATCGAGTGCAGAATTAACGCTGAAGACCCGTTCAATAACTTTAGACCTAGCCCTGGGACTATAACAGTATTGCACAAACCTGGTGGACACGGCGTTCGTGTAGATAGCCATATTTACGCAGGGTACAAAATCCCACCGAATTATGATTCGATGGTGGCAAAATTGATTGTTAAAGCAAATACACGTAAAGAAGCGATAACAAAAATGCACCGTGCATTGAATGAGTTTATCATTGATGGTGTAAAAACAACTATACCGCTACAGATTAAACTTATGGAGGATGAAACTTTCCAATCTGGAAATTTCACCACAAAGTTTATGGAAGACTTTAAATTTTAAGTCGAAATTTTACCTTTTCAATTTCTTCCTGAATAAAAACCGTTCTATTTTTACGGCTTTTGTAGTTTCTATTTTTATATGAAAATACCTGCAACGGCGCGATACGAATTGGTGTATTCCATCTCTAGTCATCCGAATCTCGGACCGACAATAGAAGGGTATGTCGTTCAACTAACCTCAGCAGGAAATATGTCGATGGTGCATCAACGCATACATTCGAGAAATGCCGACTATTACGACAAGAAGATGGAAGCCCCTGACTACGAGGCACTTACTCTACTAGATGAATGTCTTCCAGAATATATCGTTAAGCGGTTTTCGAAGGTCAAAAAAATAAGGCCGTCAGAGTATTTTTCTAAGCATTTTGATAAGGTGGTGTATGAAAAGCAAATAAGACCACATATTGAAAAACGCTTGGCTAAAGTCATGGAGTTAATAAAGGGAAGACAGTTGTTCCTTAAAAAACAAAAAAACATAATCGCCGAACCAATAGAATGGTGCCAAGAACCAGCCACGGCGTTATTTCATTTACGGCGAAATCCTGATAATACACATTACTTCGCCACAATTAAGCATGATAACCACAGAGTCCCATTTGCGCAAAACCATGCCATATTGTTGACTCGATCTCCTTGTTACCTGATAGCGGGCGGAAGGGTGTTATTTTTTGAAAAAGGCTTTAACGGACAAAAACTCCAGCCGTTTATTAATAAACGGTTTATTGAAATACCCAAACGGACAGAAGAGTCCTACTTCAAAAAAGTAATCGTCCCCTTAATAGAAGAGCATAATGTATATGCTGTTGGTTTCGACATACGAAGTGAGAAGCACCAGGCAAAACCAGTAATTCAGTTGCAGCGGCTGATGAATAACCAATTTGGATTTACTCTTGGGTTTCAGTATGATCAATACGTATTCCCCTACCACTCCGAAAAATATGTTTCGGTACGAATGGAAAAGGAAAATGAGTCGTTTGTTTTTAAACGGATAAAGAGATCAAAACCGTGGGAAGAAATCAAAAAGCAGACGCTTGAGGTTATGGGAATTCATCATTTCGAAGGGTCGGAGTTTGGTTTCGACTACCCTATTGACATAGCTGGTTTGGTGGATTGGGTAACCCACCATAAACATGATTTAGACAAAGCAGGATTTACTGTCAACCAAAGCTTTGAGAAGGAATACAGCCTAGAGACGTCTAGTATCGAACTTGTTGCAACAGAATCGGGAGATTGGTTTGATGTGAAGGCGAAAGTTATCTTAGGGGGTGTAGAAATTGAAATAAAGATGTTACGCCAAGCCATAATAAACGAACAAGAATCGATAGTGCTACCCAACGGTAAAACAGCATTAATACCAGAGAAATGGCGTGAGCAAATTAAAGGATTAGCGGCCTTCTCTACTTCTGAAACCAACTTTCGGTTGAAGAAACATCATGTCGGTTTAGTCAAACCTTTTTTAACCAATAATAAGATTTCATCAGTTGGTTCTATTGCCGACTTTGACGGAATCAGCGAGAGAGCGTTACCAAAAAACTTTAATGGCACCTTACGCCCGTATCAAAAAGCAGGGTACGATTGGTTGTGTTTTCTTTATGAATTGGGTTTCGGTGGCTGTTTAGCAGACGATATGGGGTTAGGTAAAACCGTCCAATCCCTGGCCTTTTTGCAGAAGGTAAAAGAAGAAAACCTTTTGAAGGACGAAGCAGTAACACAAACGCAAGGGTCTTTATTTACCAATCAGACCGCAGCACGGGCAACTAATCTATTGGTGGTTCCAACCTCCTTAATTTATAATTGGATACAGGAGGCTCAGAATTTTACTTCAGGGTTAATTGTTCAGAGTCATGTTGGCGTTCATAGAGCAAAGGATGCCCAGCAATTTGCTGAGGCCGATGTTGTCATTACAACCTATGGCACGCTGAGGAACGATATAGACCTATTTTCATCTTTCACATTTGATGTGGTTTTGTTGGACGAGAGCCAGTTTATCAAAAATCCAACATCACAATTGGCCAAACGCATTACACAGCTGGATGCAAATATTCGGATTACACTGACGGGTACGCCAATTGAAAACACTATTATGGATTTGTGGAGTCAAATGAATTTCGTAAACCCAGGATTACTTGGTAACCACAAGTTCTTTAGTAAAGAATATGTTCAGCCGATTGAAAAATTGGCAAACCTTGAAAAGTCGGACGAACTACAGAGTATCATTAAACCTTTTGTAATGCGGCGAACGAAGTTCCAAGTAGCACACGACCTTCCGCCTAAAACTGAACAGATTATATTCTGTGATATGACTGAAGAGCAAGAGGACGTATATGAGAAAACAAAGTCAACATACCGCAACATGATTTTGGATGCAGTGAAGAACAATGGCTTAGCTAAGTCAAGGATTCAAATATTAGCGGGTTTAACCAAGTTGCGACAAATTGCCAATCATCCCGTGTTAAACAATCCAATGTACGAGGCATCGTCAGGCAAGTTTCTAGAAATAGAACAAAGGCTAGCATCAGCGTTGGAGCAAAATCATACATTACTCATTTTTTCTCAATTTGTGGGTCATTTATCGTTGATACAAAACTTACTTGCAGCCAACGGCATTAGTTACTGTTATTTGGACGGGTCAGTAAAAGCAAAAGACAGAAAAAGGGAAGTCGAGTCTTTTCAAAATAGAGATAAACAAGTCTTTTTAATTTCATTAAAAGCGGGCGGATTTGGCCTGAATCTTACAGCGGCAGATTATGTCTTTATGCTAGACCCATGGTGGAATCCTGCGGCAGAAAACCAAGCCATTGATCGCACGCATCGAATTGGTCAAACCCAAAATGTATTTAGTTTTAAATTCGTCACCAGTGGTACGGTCGAAGAAAAAATTATCAAACTACAAGAGAAAAAACAATCGTTAAGCGACGGTTTGATTAAAACCGAAGAATCGTACCTAAAACAGGTCACTGTTGAGGATTTGCACCACATATTTAGGTAACTCCCATTTGTTTATTGACAAAAAAAACTCCAACTTGCTTTCCTAATTCTAATAAAAAATGAGAAAAGTTTACGTTTTAAGTTTAATCATGTTCACAATGGCAAGCGCAGCGTTTGCACAAAGAACAATTGACTGGTCAGTTGACGAGATAATATCTCCTACACAATTGAATAGCAGCCAGTCTAACCAAACCCCGATTGAGGTGGATGCGGTTTTAAAGCTAGTTTCAGGAGACTCTGCTTTCGCAGGTGATACAGTTGGATATCAAATTGTACTTCGTTCTACAACAGATCAATTAATCGCCGCTTTGCCAAATGGCAGTGTTTATGTACGCGAACTACACAAGGATATGGGTGTAGGTGATACTATGCATTTAAAGAGAAATATTACATTAAATGTTGGAATCACTGCATCAAACAATATTAAGATTCAGGTAATGAGTATCTTACTAAACAGAACTAACCCGATTACTCCAGAAGTAGCGCCAGGTAATGCAAATAACTTAGGTTCAAAAAATATTGTATGGTGGAACAAGCAAGGATGGGGTGTTAGCGTTGCTGACGTTACTTTAAATGATATTGTTACTATTTACCCAAATCCAGCCACTGATAACGTTGCAATCGATTGGGAAATCACAAGTGGAGAAAACAATAGAACGGTAACTGTATACGATATCAATGGAAGAGTTGTATTGAATGAATCTGTAAATGCTGACGTATTTAGTCAATCATTAAATGTTGAAGGTCTTGAGGCTGGCATGTACATGGTTGAAGTTAAAAACGGAGAATTTACATCTACACAGAAACTACAGATAATGAAGTAGTTTTAAGATATTTTGTATCGGAAAGTCTCGTTCACACTTCGTGAACGAGACTTTTTGTTTTTGGCATTTCGGGACTTAATTTGCAGTGCGGTTTAAATCGCATCAATTACCTAGGTACTTGGACAATTTCCATAATTATTAGTTGGGATAAAAGCATGAACAAACAGGAACGTAGAGACAAGTTAACACGAAAGCGAAGTGAGTCATTACTAGGTGGTGGAGAGAAGAGAATTGAATCTCAGCATGGTAAAGGTAAGCTCACGGCACGTGAACGTTTGGCTTATTTCTTAGATAAGAATTCATTTGAAGAAGTGGGAGCCTTTGTTAAACATCGGAGCACTGATTTTGGCTTAGATAAACAACATTACCTTGGAGATGGTGTGGTAACAGGTTACGGCACCGTAAATGGAAGATTGGTGTTTGTGTTCTCTCAAGATTTTACAGTTTTTGGTGGGTCACTTTCGGAAACTCATGCCGAAAAAATTTGTAAAATCATGGACCTTGCCATGAAAAATGGGGCACCATTAATCGGACTAAACGACAGTGGAGGAGCACGTATTCAAGAAGGCGTTGTTTCTTTAGGCGGTTACGCTGATATCTTTTACAGAAACACAAGAGCGAGTGGTGTGATTCCTCAAATTTCAGCCATTATGGGTCCTTGTGCAGGTGGGGCTGTTTATAGTCCTGCTATTACGGACTTCATCATGATGGTGGAAGACACTTCATATATGTTTGTTACAGGGCCGAATGTGGTTAAAACGGTAACCAATGAGGAAGTGACTTCTGAAGAACTTGGTGGAGCAAGTGTTCATTCTACAAAATCAGGAGTAGCACATTTTACAGCGGCCAATGAGGTTGCTTTGATGGACAACATTAAAAAATTACTTAGTTACATACCTCAAAACTGTGAGGAAAGGGCACCTATCAGCGATTATGTTTTGACCGATGAGTCAAGACCAGTACTCAGTGATATTGTGCCGGAAAATCCAAACCAACCTTACGACATGCGTGAGGTGATACATGGCCTTATTGATGCTGATTCGTTTTTTGAGGTTCACAAGGATTTTGCAGAAAATATAGTTGTAGGTTTTGCCCGTATGGGTGGACGCAGTATTGGCATAGTGGCCAACCAACCGGCATTTTTGGCTGGGGTTCTGGATGTTAAATCAAGTCAAAAAGCGGGACGTTTTGTGCGTTTTTGTGACGCGTATAATATTCCTTTACTTGTTTTAGAAGATGTCCCTGGATTTTTGCCAGGTACAGATCAAGAATGGAATGCGATTATCACCAACGGTGCGAAACTACTGTATGCTTTTAGTGAAGCAACAGTGCCACGAGTAACCGTTATAACAAGGAAGGCCTACGGAGGTGCTTACGATGTGATGAATTCAAAGCACATAGGGGCAGACATGAATTTTGCTTGGCCAAGTGCAGAAATTGCCGTTATGGGGGCTAAAGGAGCTGCGGAGATTATTTTTAGACGTGAAATTGCTTCGTCAGACGATCCTGTACAAGCCTTAACAGAAAAAGAGCAAGAGTATGCTGGAATCTTTGCGAATCCATATAGAGCAGCTGAACGTGGGTTTGTAGATGAAGTTATCATGCCTGAAGAAACAAGAATCAAGTTGATCAAGGCATTTAAAATGTTAGAGAATAAGGTAGATACATTACCTAAGAAAAAGCACGGAAATATTCCGTTATAACTGGATGGAGAAAGAATACGACTTATTAATTGTAGGCGCTGGTCCGGTTGGTTGTGTTGTGGCTGAACAAATGGCTCTACGCAAAGGATGGAAGAGTTTAATAATAGACAAACGCGACCATATCGCGGGTAACTGTTACGATAGAGTTCACGAATCTGGTGTTCTAATTCATCAGTATGGACCGCACTATTTTAGAAGTAATAAAAAGGAATTGATAGACTATTTGGGCCAATACACCGACTGGATCCCAGGTAACTATGAGGTGCGAAGCTCATTTAACGGGTCTCTTTACCCATTTCCGATCAATTTATTAACCCTCGGACAGTTTTTTAATCGAACATTCACAGCAGAAGAGGCTGAATCGTACTTAAATGAAATACGAGTGCCCAACGACGAACCTGCTAACTCTGAAGAGTTTGTGCTCTCGCGTGTAGGCAAAGAGTTGTACGAAGCCTTTTATCTGAATTACACGTTAAAGCAGTGGGAGATGCATCCGAAAGATTTGAATAAGTCTGTTTGTGGTAGAATTCCTATTCGATTTAATAAAGACATTCGATATGTAGATCATGAGTATCAATTGACACCGAAAGATGGTTTCACTGAGATGTTCGGTAAAATGATTGATAATCCATTAATCGACGTTCAACTTGAAACAGATTTTGAATCGATTCGGAACACGATAAAGCCTACAAAAGCAACTCTTTATTCTGGACCAATTGACGCGTATTTTAATTTTCAATATGGTAAGTTGCCTTGGCGGTCATTAGATATTTCTTTTAAAGATTTTAAGGAGGAGTACAAACAGCCATGTGTCCAAATTAATTACCCCAATGACCACCCATACACTCGGTCGGTCGAAATAAAACATGTTACGAAACAGGAATCGGCCAATACGGTAATTTCATACGAAGTACCTACGTGGGAAGGGGATCCATATTATCCCGTACCAGCTGACGATAACGCGGCACTTTTTAAAAGGTACTGGGCACTTGCACAAGAGGAAAACAAATCGAACAATGTTTATTTTTCGGGTCGATTGGCGCGGTATACCTATATCAATACGGATGAAGCCATTGAAATGGCTTTGGACACAGCAGAACAAATAATTCAAGATGCAGAAAGATGATTTGGTATGGGTGGTAATGCCCGTTTATAACGAAGAAGAATCACTTTCACATGTGATTGACGCGTGGTTACCAGTTTTGCGCGCAAACCTGTCCAACTTCGTGTTTTGCGTCATTAACGATGGTTCAAAAGATAAGAGTATTGACATCATGCAATCGTATGCCCAGTCTAACGACGAGATTAAGGTTGTAGATAAAGCCAATAGTGGGCATGGACAATCCTGCATTTATGGGTATCAGCTGGCTATAGAGAGCAATGCCCAATGGGTATTTCAAATGGATTCAGATGGTCAGTGCAACCCAACATATTTCCAATCTTGCGTGGATGCGAGTAAAGAGCATCAGGCGGTATATGGGTACAGAAAGACACGTGACGACGGATGGAAGCGATTTTACATCTCAAGAATTGTGAGTTCGTTTATATGGATTGCAACTAGGGTTTGGGTTCGTGATGCCAATGTACCTTATCGTTTTATGCATACAGACACGTTAAAATCTATTGTAAAGCATGTACCTAAAGATTTTCACCTGGCTAATGTATTAATTAGTACCTATCAGCAGTATAAGTACGGTATTAAATGGGTTAATATTCACTTTGATGATCGTTTTGGAGGAGAACCCAGTGTGAAATTGAGCCTCTTTGCCAAACATGGGTTTGTGTTATTCAGGCAATTACGAGACGCCTTTAAAGCGGCCAAAAACGTATAAAATCCCACAATCATATTTTTTACCAAAATTATACCATTGCCTTACTAGTGGATTTAGGTCATTTTGATGCTGAGGTAAATGAGAAGAACGTAGTTACCTTGACTTAGGCAATAGCAATGGAATTAAACCATGTGGGTTTAAAAATTCAAATAAGGAAGTACAAATTAACATTATAGATTTACCCAATGGATTGTATCACATTTGGGTGGGTGAAAATCGATATTCGATAAACAAGATATAAAACAGTTCAATAAAAAAGGGGGCACAAAGTGTCCCCTTTTTTTTATGTCTTAAACCATCTACAGTTGCATTTCAACCTGCAAACGGAATCTGTAATTCGTACTACTTGAGGCAGCAACAGTCTCAATCAAACCGTAGTCAGATTGTATTTTTAAATTGTGATTTGAGATATATCGACTAATCCCAAGCGTATATTCATTCTGTTCTTTTATTCCTGAAAACGTTGCGTTGTCTGGAGCTACAGAAGTATATCTTGCTGCAAACTCCCAATTGCTTTTTAACAAATAACCGGCTTGAATGTTGAGACCAGAACCCGTATTGAAGTTTTTAGAAACATCTATCAATTGTTTTGCTCCTTCAGTCATTGCATATTCTGCCAACACTGAAAAGCCCTGATATTTAAAAAGTATATCGGCTTCAATTTGTGTTAAAGTATTTTCTACAAAGTTGCCTAACGAATCTGTCACAAATCGGCCCAGCTGACCTTGCTGACGTACCGCATTTTGATTTTGATTATACGTTACACCAAAAGCAAGTTTAGGCGTTGATTGGCGTGTAAGGTCAGACAAGATATAGTCCTGCTTTTTGCCTTCAAAGGCGCCGAAAGGTAAAAAGTCTAAACGTGCCGTGTAGCATAAACCGCCGTGGTTACCTTCTGTTATATCTCTACCTTCACCGTTAGAAAGGGCAAACTTTGGTTGAAAAATCATCTTACCAGATTTAAACTTTCCATGGAGTTGAATACCCATATCACGATCGATATTAAACTTACTGTTTACATTGGATCGATCAACAAACTGCAGGTTTGCAGAAGACACAACCCGCTCTCTGTTGCCAGGTAATTTGGTTTGACCAGCCCACAATTGCCAATGTTTATTCATTTGGTATTTTAATGCTGCATCTAAAATTAATCGTGAACTTTCTCGACCTTGTCCTGCTTCACTTGACACACTCATGTCTCGACCAGTTAATCCTAGCTCAACCTTATACACCAATTTTGGGGTCAATGCGTAGCCATCAAGTTTAATTCTTGATCGGCGCATAAGAGCGTTTGACGACCAATCCTTACCATCATATTCTGCCACATACAGTTGTTGCATTCGATAATGAAATTTGATTTTTAATGTAGAGTCATCTGTGATAAAGTTGATGCCTTTCCCAAAAGAAGACGTCTTTGTGCTTTGACCTAAAGCAGTGCCGGTAGCCAAGATAGTTACTGCACCAGCAACGAGTAAAATTTTATTAAAACTTAACATTTTGATAATTATATATTAATAAAGAGAAACAAAGGTTCGCAAACCAATTGAATTGTTACGATAATGGTAATAAAGAATAATCAACTCTTAATGCAATCTTAACAATATCATAACATTGAAAGGGGCAAAAAATCAAAAAAAAGCTAGTAGATCTTGTAATCCGTCAATGAATCACATAATTGAATGGTGTTTTGTACATGAAGGATTTGGTAAGCGTCTGCTTTTAAGCTCTTACAATCAAGTACTTGTGTTGTAGGGCAAACAAGTCAGCGGTGGAGAATTGATGTTGCTAAGAATTACGGGATAGAAGCAACACATGTCAAAAACCAAAAGGCTGTTTAACAAAAATTTAATCTATCTATTGTTGCAGTCCACATCATATTGTGCATTTTTGTTCTGTCTAAATTAGCTGGTTGACTAAAGGAATAATCGCAGCTTTTTAGATAAAGAAACAGTAACATATCAAAAATTAAAACATGGACTTTGGAATAGGTAGTATCATTCAAATCTTTGGGTCATTAGCCTTCTTCATTTTTGGAATGAAAATGATGAGTGAAGGTATTCAACGTGCCGCAGGATCGCAGCTACGTGGTTTTTTGGGCAACATGACTAAAAACAGAGTACTCGGTGTTTTTACAGGATTTTTAATAACCGCCTTAGTCCAGTCGTCTTCGGCAACAACAGTTATGACTGTAAGCTTTGTAAATGCAGGCTTGTTGTCTTTGCTAGAATCTGCAGGAGTAATGATGGGTGCTAATATTGGAACCACGATTACCGGCTGGTTAGTTTCATTTTTAGGTTTCAAAGTAAAGCTTTCGGCTTACTCTATTCCGTTGTTCGCAATTGGTGTTCCGATGTTGTTTATGAACAAAGGAAAGGTCAAATACTGGGGTGAATTTATCGTTGGATTTGCGATTCTGTTTTTGGGTTTAAGTGCGTTAAAAGGTTCTGTACCGGATATCAAACACAATCCAGAGGTATTAGAATGGTTAAAAAGTTTCTCTAATAGTGGAATTTGGTCACGTTTATTCTTTGTTTTGGTCGGGACGATTTTAACAATTGTTGTTCAATCGTCAAGTGCCGCCATGGCAATTACATTAACGATGTGCGCACAAGGATGGCTGCCATTTGAAGTCTCTGCGGCCATGATATTGGGTGAAAACATTGGTACAACAATTACTGCCGAATTGGCCTCAATAGTTGGGAATACTGCGGCTAAACGTTCGGCAAGGATTCACTCGTTGTTTAATGTTATAGGTGTAACATGGATGGTTATCGTGCTCCCCCTTTTCCTTCCTGTGTTATCCAGCTTTATGATGTCAATCGGTTTTGAAGATCCTACGTCAAAAGAAGGAATGGCTTTAGGGTTATCTGCTTTTCATACCAGTTTTAATATGCTTAACGTATTAATTATGATTGGCTTTGTGCCATGGCTTGTTAAAGTGGCAACCAAAACTGTGAAAGAAAAGCTTGACGAAGATGAAAGCAACAGCAGGCTTCAATTCATATCTGGTAATATCATTACTCCTGAGTTAGCAACAATTGAATTGCAAAAGGAAACAGCTCATTTTGGCAAGGTAACCAGTAAGATGAATGGATTTTTGGAGGCTTTAATACAAGAAAAAGACGAAAAGAAACGCAGAAAACTTCAAAAGAAATTGGCGAAATACGAAAGTATCACAGACAATATGGAGGTTGAAATCACTGCGTACATCACAAAGCTTGCAGACAGAGAAATAACTTCCGATACGTCTATCCGTTTGAGAACCTATATGAATATAGCCAATGACTTAGAGCGAATAGGGGACATCTACTTCCAGATGGGCAAGAACATAGAAGTTAAAAACGAAAAGAAAATATACTTTATGCCAGAGCAGCGCCAAAACTTGTTGGAGATGATTGCACTGGTAAGTGAAGGCTTTGAAGAAATGGTTACCAATTTACAAGTGACGGATTACGCTTCCGTAACGAAGGAGAAAGCTAGAGAAATTGAAGATCGGATAAATGTGAAACGTAATGAAATGCGCACTAGAAATCAAGATCAACTTGGAGAGGCTGGATATCCTGTGGAAGCAGCCATGACCTATAACACGATCTTCTCTTCTTTAGAGCGTGTTGGTGATCACCTTATTAATGTAACCGAATCAGTGGTAGGAGAAATCTAAAACCCACTAAACTTATAACTAAAAAGCGACTTATTTAAGTCGCTTTTTTTGTTGGGAGATTAATACCCTTGGTTTCGGAGTATTTACTGGTTTGAGCTACAAGTTTTATGTATTTCTCACTTTTATTTGGAGTACAATTAAAACAAACAATCACATGAACTCATTAAGAAACAGTGTTCGCTTAGTCGGCCACTTAGGAAACAATCCGGAGGTTAAAGAAATAGCTTCAGGTAAAAAAGTTGTTAAAATCAGTCTAGCAACAAACGAATCATTTAAAAAGAATGGTGATCAAGTCACTGAAACACAATGGCACAATTTGGTAGCATGGGGCAAAACAGCTGATATAGCCGAAAAGTATTTGCAAAAAGGCCAGGAAGTTTGCATTGAAGGAAGGTTAAATAACAGGAGCTGGGAAGACGCTGATGGCAATATGCGCTATGCCACCGAAGTGGTGATTAACGAACTGCTTATGGTCGGGAAGAAGGCATCTTAAAACTAATCCGGGTCATTATAGGCCCGGGTTTTATTTTTTTAAGGCATTAGAATCTTTAAAATCAGTCAACAAAATATGGTTTTATAACCTAGATTTGCTCCTGTACAAAGGGGTGCTTTAGTAAAGTCTAAGGCTGAGATGATACCCTAGAACCTGATGCAGATAATGCTGCCGTAGGAAAGTTGATATGTATCTCTCAACTCCTGGAATTTTAATTATTCAGGAATGAAAAATCTAATTTTAGTAATCATTAGTGTAGCCGCTTTAAGCAGTTACTCATTTGGTCAAGTTACCTTACAAGGAACCGTTTATTCAACAAATCCAAAGCAACCAGTTGCCAATGCTTATGTGCAATTGTCTGACTCTGTTTCGTCTTGGAATTCGATTACAGATGACCAAGGTCGTTTTGTTTTCAAAACTGCTTACAAAGGTTCGTTCGGTTTAGAAATTAATCACATTCAATTTGAACGTTTTGATAAGATTATTGAAGTTGGCACACAAGTCAAAACAATAGATATTGAACTAAAATCGGAGTACGAATTTTTAGATGCCTCCGTAATAAACGGAGTTCGGGTTTCAAAGCGAATTCCACTTACCACAACTAACATTTCTTCGAAGCAGATTCAGCAGTCGGATCAGCAGAAGGATTTTCCTTTTTTGTTGAATACAACACCTTCAACCGTATTATCATCGGATGCGGGAAATGGAGTCGGTTATACAGGTATAAGAATTCGTGGAATTGATCCGACACGTGTCAACATTACCATAAATGGAATTCCTTTAAATGATGCCGAAAGTCAAGGGGTGTATTGGGTGAACCTACCAGATCTTGCTTCTTCCACTGAAAGTGTGCAAATTCAACGTGGTGTTGGCTCAAGTTCTAATGGAGGGGCGTCGTTGGGAGCTAGCGTAAATATTCGAACGAATGACCTGGACACGCTAAAGTATACGCAGGTAACGTTGGGCATGGGTAGTTTTGCCACAAATCGTTTAAGTCTACAACATAATTCAGGTAGTTTAAAAAACAACTGGAGGTTTCAAATTAGAGGCTCACTTATTGAAAGCGATGGATATATAGATAGAGCATCTTCAGATTTAAAATCGTTAAATCTTATTTTGGGTAAATATTGGCAGAAAGCGTCAGTTAAAGTGAATATATTGCTTGGAAGCGAACGCACGTACCAAGCATGGTGGGGAGTGCCGCAGCCAAAGTTTTATGGTGACATTGCGGAGACCAATAGATATATTGATCAGCTTTACATTTCAGGATCTGATTTGCAAAATTTGCAAAATGCTGAGTCTCAAACATACAATTACTACACCTATGAAAACGAGGTAGACAACTATGCTCAAGACCACTATCAGTTTTTTCATGACTACAAAATAAGTAAGCACTGGGCGGTCAATTCAGCAGCATATGTAACAAAAGGCAAGGGCTATTTTGAACAATACAAACGTGATGAAACCTTTTCTGATTATGGTATTGCCAACCACATTACCAGCACAGACACCTTTGATATCGGAGATGTTATTCGACGGCGCTGGCTTGACAACACACTTGTTGGTTTTGTTTCTAACGCCCAATATGTTGGTAACAAACTGCAAATGACCATTGGTACAGGAGCGAGTGTTTATAACGGAAGACATTTTGGTGAAGCGGTTGCAACCGAGTACACGGATTATGAAGAGATAAACGCAATTTATTATGACAACAATTCACAGAAAGCAGAAATCAATAGTTATATGAAAGCGACCTATCGGTTAGGTAGGTGGTTGCCTTACCTAGACATTCAAACACGCAGCGTTCGATATGAATTTGAAGGATTAGATAACAATTTGGAGTTTGGAGACCAATCAGTTCATTACACATTTTTTAACCCCAAACTTGGTGTCACGTACAGCAAAGGGTCTTACCAATTGTACGCTTCTTTTGGACAAGGAAATCGGGAACCAGTACGTGATGATTTTAGGAACAATAAACCAACTGAGTGGCCAAAACATGAGCATTTAGACAATTTGGAGGTAGGTTATCGTTATCAGAAAGGAAGAAAGCAATTGGGTGTTACACTTTATAACATGCAATACCGTAATCAGCTGGTGTTAACAGGGGCGGTCAATGACGTAGGTGAAGCAATAAGGACAAATGTTACAAGCAGCTTCAGAAGAGGAATTGAATTAGAAACTCAATACCCTATAACCAAACAACTTCAAATAGGTGGAAACCTGACATTATCTGAAAATAAAATTGACTCAATCACAGAATACGTCAGTGAATGGGATGGTGCTTATAGACAAATATCCAATACCTATACGAATACCAATATTTCCTTTTCACCCGAGGTAATAGGTATGTTTATCATTCAATATAATGCGTCTAAAAACACACAGATTACGTGTAATATAAAACATGTTGGGCGCCAATACCTAGACAACACGGAATTTGATGGGCGTCAACTTGACGCCTTTACAACGTTAAATATAGCTTTGCAACACAGGATAAAACTAACAGACAATCAGTCGCCAATCACTATTGGTGTTTATGTCAATAATTGCTTGAACCTGCGCTATGCGCCAAATGGCTATACGTATAGTGGGTACATTCAAGGTCAAAGACAAGACTTTAATTACTTGTATCCTATGGCGGGAAGAAACATAATGCTAAAAGCCATGTTGCGGATATAATCCTTCCAATAATTAATATTTATCGTAACGTTGTACAAAGACATTGATTATGGAACAAGGATTGGTACATGCACACTCGTGGTTGAGATGGGTTTTATTATTTATTGCTGTCGTGGCTATTTTCTCAAGTTTGATGGGTTGGTTAAGTAACAAGCCATTTACGGCTTCCAACAAACGATTGGGTTTATTTTTGACCATCACAGCCGATGTACAGCTTTTGCTTGGGTTGCTGATGTACTTTTTTACAAGTGCTATTACCAAGTCTGCTTTTCAAGATTTTGGCGCCGCTATGAAAAACGCAGAGATTCGTTTTTATGCAGTAGAGCATATCCTAGTCATGATCATTGGTGTAGTGTTATTTCACATTGGGAAATCCAAAGTAAAAAAGGCAGATTCTGACATTAAAAAGCACAAACTATCTGTGATCTATTATGGTATAGGGTTGCTCCTTATTCTGTCTCGAATTCCTTGGAGTGCAGACCGACTTGGTTTTTAGTCAAACCGTAACTGCTATATTTTCTGTAGCCTAAAAGAATGGATGGCGTTGCTTTGTTCTATTAGTAAGGTGTATACTCCTGCTGGATAAAGAGACAAATCAATAGATAATTCGTTTTTATTAAAAAGGTGACCCGGTAGTCGAACACCTGCAACGGTTATTATCGCCACATTTTCAATGGACTGATCGCTAGTGATGTGATACATGCCACGAGTTGATGGGTTTGGTCCTATTTTAATAGTAGGAACAGGATTGGTTGAAATGCCTACATACATAAAATCAAACGTGTCTGAAGTTGCAGAACATCCTGAATCAGAAGTAACAATTGTATAGTACATTCCGTCCTTTGAGGCTTCAAATTGCTGTTTTGTAGCGCCATCAATTGTTCCCGATAAATCGTACCATTGATTGCCATTCAAATGACTTGAAATTAGCGCGTTCTTAGATTTGGAAATGATAGGTTTGGGAGGATTTGGGTTTATGACCAACATGGTGTTTGTCGAATCTTTACAGCCCAAGGCCGTGACGACTTTGTACTCGATGTAAAACTGTCCTTGTCCCAACACAGTGGGTTGAAAAGTATCAGCATTTATGCCGTTTATCCAATATGAACCCTGTCCAGAAGGAGAACCATTGTTAAGTACAAACGGGTCGTCTTTTTCGCAGATGCTCGTGAGTGACTGCATAGTTACTTCAGGTTTTTCACCTACTTCTATCCACATAGAATCTCGAGCAAGACACCCCTGGCTACCAGAAATCGAGTAGGTTATAAGGTGTTTTCCTGGGCCACTTATTGAAGGAGAAAATACACTTCCAATGATTCCTTTTCCCGAAATCATACCCCCACTCGGATATGTTCTTAATACAACTGGGTCGCTATACACGCAAAGTTTGTTTGTAGCAATAACAGAAACACTGTCTGGTTTAAATATTTCGTATGTGATTGAAGATGTACTAGTACAATTGTTGGAATTGGTGTATTGATATTGAATTGGATGTTTGCCGAAGCCTGCAATAGAAGGGTAAAGGGTATCCGCAGTTACACCATTCCCATCATATCTTCCACCAACTGGGGAACCTGATTTCAACAAAATGGGGTCAGAGAACAGGCAATATGCCGTGTTTCCAGAAAACGAAATCGTCGTTGTGTCGCGCACAGTAGCAGTCACCCAAGCTTTATTTTCACACCCATTGGTGTCTTTAGAAACGTACGCTAATTTATGATTTCCAGTAACTACCTTCTTTGGGTTGAACCAGCCATTGGATGAAATACCGCTTCCAATATAAAATCCACCAGTAGGGGAACCACCAGTAAGTTGAATGCTATCCCCATTTAAACACGTTAATACCTTCTGGCTCCAAGTAGCTTTTCCATTGGGGATTACTACAATTTGCTGGGTATCTGTGGTGGTGCAATTCAAAAGATTGGTAAAGGCATACACAACTTTGTGGGTTCCTACTCCGGCTATTTTTGGGTGAAACTGGTTACCAGAAACACCATCTCCAAAATACATACCGCTGGCTGGAGTTCCTTTTAATTGAACAGAATCGTCTTGGTTACATAATTGGCCTGTTTTTGAAAGCGTGCAAGGCGTCGCCCACTTTATTTCAAGTGAATCATCATACCGGTTTGTACAATTATTTCCGTCGGTGTAAGCGTAACTATACGCGTACAATTTATTTTGTCGATTTGCGCTGTCGATATGGAAATAGTTGTTGGAAATAAAATCACCGCTGTATGTCCCACCTGTTGGCGTGATAAAACTGAGAGCCACAGAATCTTTATCGTTACAGAATGAGTTTTGGCCAGAAGAATTAAAGGAGGGGAGTCCGTATACTTGAATCGGTTTTGTTGCTTCGTTACTGCATTGGTTGGAATCAGTATAGGTATATGTAATGTCGTAGTTACCTTGCTTCACAGTGCTTGGTAAAAAATAACCGTTTGATACACCAGTGCCTGAGAATATACCGCCACTTGGCGATCCGCCTTTGAGTAATACGCTGTCTACACTTTCACAAACTCCTTTGAAGCTGCTTAAAGAAACAGTTGGCTTGTTAATTCTAGCAATTTTGATTTTGGCTGATTTGAAGGTACACGTTGTGCCCTTCCTAGTTATTTCAACATAATATGTTGCCGGACTATCTACGGTCAGCGTATTGCCAGTCACACTGTACAAAAAACTGTCGTTTTGTCCCCATAGGTACGTAAATGAATCATTCCCAATAGCAGTTAAATCAAGGGTATTGTTGCCACATAAAGCAAATTTTTCGGTATTTGATGTTAGGATTGAATTAGAATCTGTAGGATAACTTAATATTCCGAATGCACTTTGTCTTTGATTTGACAGGGTAAGTGAATCACCGTTTTGGTGATACTTAGCACCTGCATGCGACCAAGATCCAGTGGCTGTAATCGTTTTTGTGAATAGATCGATTCCACATTTGTCAGCTTTGGTCACACCTTTTTTATCTCCAAAATCATAGGATAATGTGAATTTTACTGCCGTATCCTCTGGGTAAAAAACCGAGTAATGATGTGTTGAATCCAACTGTCCACTTAACCCTTTTGCCAATGGCTGAGGATTCGGTTGATAGTCTACAACGATATGGAAACATGACGGACTACCTGTAATGCTCGACACCTCTAATATATCGTTATACTTTGATTTAAGGTTAACCGCCGTGCCGCCATAGGTGTGGATACTTGAATCACCTATAACTGCTTCCGATAATGAAATTGTTGGGCCGTTTGTCAATGTACCCGCATTGGATTCTGGGGATGCGTCGCTAGCTGTAGTGCCTGCGTCTTCGTCCAATTTCCAGTTGCCTTCTAGGTTGCTGTGGTTTGGGTGACTGGAAGACAGTTTCCTGCACATCCAATCTCTTAGTGTGTTTTCGTCCAAAGCTGTGGACCACACCCGTACTTCGTCAATCATGCCATCGAATAAGCGGCCACCACCGTTCGCTAAATCGCCAATTCGAGCTGTTAAACCAGACGAAGGAGATATTGAGCCAGTGTACAATGTGGTTGCCATTAGTTTGCCGTTGATATACACATTGACGGAGTCCCCATTATAACTTCCGGCGACATGATACCATATACCTGTTTCCATTACTGCAGCCGTAGACACTTCTCGCCATGTTCCACTCCCATCGGCGAAGTTGAAAGACAGCTTTCCCCCGTCCCCACATCTTAAGACGTATCCTAAATTACCTCGAGACCAGCCATGTTTACAAAATATGCTATTGTCAAAAACATTTCTTCCGTAATTGTCTGCTTTAATCCAAGCTTCAACGGTGATTGTGGAATCAGAGTTTAAAGATGCATGATCTTTAATGAGCACATAATCATTGGTTCCATCCAAATCAAGGCACTTGTAGGCTCCAGGGTTTTGACTGAACCCAACAATTGGGCACATGAACAAAAGTGTTATAAGAAAGATTCGACGGGTAGAAGATATAGACATTACAAGAGAATTGAAGATACACGAGTATAAGAAAAAATTACGGCAACTAGGCTATGCGAATGCATGGTAGAGCAACGTAAAAGAGGAATATACGTGTAAATAAACCTGACTTGTCGAATCAACAGATTATGTCGACATCAAACAAAGTGACATCTGGGTTTAGCGCTTAATTGCTTTTTGATTTTCTGGAGGGAATTTCAAAGTTGGTACAATCATCATATTTCTTAGCACCTATAGTTCGCTCCAGTTTTACACCAATGAAATAGTAATTGTCTTTGGATTGTGGATTACCTCGCTGACTTCCCTCCATAGTGGATAGGCCGGATCTATTACTTAAAATCCCAGCAATTGAACCACCAGCTTCTACAATTTGTGCAGTACTGCCATACGTAGTACTTACATCATCCAAATAGTCTGTAAATGATTTACGTAGGCTCAAGTCGACCTTCAAGGTTGTAAATCGTTTGAGGTGAAATTTATAACCTGTTCCAAAGGGAATGACAACACTAAATTTTTTGTAAGGGCTTAATCCCGATATGTAGTTTTGCCCTTCAGTGCCTAAAGGGCGTAGTTTATACCACGTACCATCGTACTTTGCTTTTGGCTGAAAATAGATGCCTCCTAGCCCTGCGTTAAAGTATACCCCTGCAAAGCGATTACCTTTCTTAAAGGGCATAATCTCCGATTTAATATTTGCTTCTATTAAATCAGTTCGGACGCTCAAGTTTCTTGCGCTTCTTGAATTATTGTTTGTGTGCGCGTCATTACCCACCAACTGTGTGAAAAGTAATTCAGAACTATACGTAACGTTGCTTTTGTGGTGTTGGACGCCAATTCCGATTGCTGGACGCAATGCTTGATAGTCGATGTCGCGGAAGTCGGAATATGAAATTTTACCATTTCCGCCTAAATCACTTAACATATTGCTGGCACCTAAATAAAAATGAGTACGACCAAGAATTTCCATTTACAAATTGTCCAAATGCCAATGAACTAAAACCAAGAGTAAAGCTGAGAAAAATAAATCGTACCATAACTAACTACTTTATACGTGAACGTTTTGTCATTTCATATCGCATAAAGGAGACCTTTAATTACTCAGATACTACGATTTAATGACGTTTCTTACTAGTTTGGTCTGTTGGAGGGGTAAAAAGTTGCATGTCGCTATGTCATTTTAAAGTGACCGACACCAATGATTAGCGGATACAGAAGGTATTTAGGGCATCCTAAGTATAGGAGGCGTTGGATATTTAACACTAAAATGAATTTAGAGAGATTGATTTTTTTAACAACAGACTTATTTTGGCCGAAACAAAAAACAGAATGAAAAACACAATTAAAGGATTAACCTTAGTCATGCTTGCCGGAACATTGTTATTTGCTTGTAATGACGACACTACCACACCTTCCGCGACGGCTCCTTCGAGCTTAACATATGAACCAAGTTCAATTTCTACTGAAGAGGGAGTTGCAGTTATGTCAGAAGCGCCATCCGTTGACGGAACGACGCCTATTACCTATACCATCACCACATCTCCTGATGCAGGTTCAGATATCACTATCGACAAAAATTCTGGAATTATTTCTGCAAGTGCAGCAACGATTGGAACTTTTATGGTTACTGTAACAGCTACAAATGAAGCAGGTTCTAAAGAGTTTGCAGATGCACTAACTATTGAAGTTAAAGCGAAAGCGAAAATTACATTTAAGGCAGACATCCAACCTGCTATAGCCAATTCATGTAAACCTTGCCATGTAGCTGGTGGAGGCAATACAACCTATACGGAATTTGCAAAAGCGAGTGCAGGTGTAGACGGCATTTTAAACCGTGTGAACCGTGATGAAGGAACTGCAGGATTTATGCCACTAAACGGCACTAAACTGGACGCTGCTACCCTGGCCTTAATTGACCAATGGAAAACAGATGGCTTGCTAGAAGAATAGACAAGAAGTACCCTATAAAATCTAAAAGGTAATCCGGACAGGGTTACCTTTTTTTGTTTTGGTAATAAAGTAGTATTAAAACATAATTCTATGAAAACCCCTCAAATTCATCTACTGTTGTTACAAACTCGATTTTTAGTTCCATTGAGACTGAGCAAGGGAAACGATACAATGTAGCATGCGGCAATGCTCTTGTCATTTCAAGTTGATTTGCGCAAAATTATCTCAATAGCGAGTGGTTGTTTGACCTAATCAATGCAGGAATCTATTTTATTGTTTTTAGGTAATTACAGGATACGTGCTGCCTCCGATTTTGACCACAAGAGGCTCAATGAACAACTAATACACGGGAGTTTAGCAATGCTACCACAAGTCGCACAACTATACCCAACATGCCGACTTCTTAGTAGGACACCATCTGTTTAAATTGAAGAATTTGATTGGATTTTGTTCTGAACAGAAACCAATGTGCACCTGTATTTTGAAATTCTAACTTCACCGTTCCGTCCAAGTTCAGATCCCAAACGAGTTGGCCGTTAGATGCGTATACCGTAAGGTGCGAATAATCATAGCCAGTAATTTCCATGGTTCTTTGTCCTACTGTGGCCACTATTGGGTCTTGAAAGTTCAAGTTTGAACGCTTGAACACCACAATCCGACTGAAATCAGCAGTCCCGTCGAAGTCGAATTGTTTTAATCTCAGATAAAAAACAGAAAAATGTTCAGGTAAAGGGATTAATGATAAATAATCCAATCGAACAACACTGTTTCCGCCAGCGGCCTCAGATTCAACGGTCTGAGATACATCCCAATTAACACCGTCTCTACTCAATTGAACTTCGAAATGGCTGTTATTTATTTCCGTCAATGTTGACCACTCCAAATTTATAGTTGACTGATTAAATTCTGTTACGCTCAAAGGACCCCAAGAAACAGGCAAAGCCCCATTAACGTCTGCGCCCCCTGAATCGGTGACCGCAACAAAACTTGGTAGCGTTCCATTGGGGTCTGTATAGTTGTCGTTGGAACCAAAATACGTCTTGTCGCCGTTTGCATCTCCACTTCCAGTGGCAACTACTGTATTGTCGATGAACAGGCATTTACGGCCCGAACATTTATCAGCCTTTATTTTACCTCCGTTCAGAATTACTACTTTCGAGTTTTGACCCAGCTTTAGTTCGACCCACTTATCACCTTTTTCTTTAAATTTCAATTCCCCACCGTTCTTTACAACAATAGTCACTGCTTTGGTGCTTAAATCAGTCCAACTGCCCTTTCTTAGTTTTAGTTCCTTTTCAATGAATAGTGTGTCTCCATTTGACAGGTTACTCAATTGAGTGGATATGTCTGACCAATATTTGTCCGAAGTAATACACTGATTGCTGGCTTGCACGGAAACTATTGATTTGCCGTAAACAAGGAACACTATTAATAACAGCTTTATTGATTTCATTTTGACTACTTTTGATTAGTGGCCCAATAATTCGACCAAAACAAGCAATGTCGTTTACCGATTGAGCTATACCGTTCACCATTATATAGACGCCATTCACCGTTAGCCCCTAAATGCGCAAACCCAAATTGAGACATATTTTCTAATATTGAAACAAACAGGCATTTTACACGTACAATAAGGACAAGTGCAAGAATGGTATAAGTTAAAGTAATTCACGAACTATTAGAAAATCTAAATGATATATGCTGAGAGGTTTAGAAATCTTGATTTTGAGAACAACTCTACTCCGGTATTTTCTATGGTTGATACGAGTGACAGGATTAAATCAACACGAGATTTACGTCGGATTCTAAACCTATAGTAGCCGTTCCGTGCTGAACTATTGCATAAGCTTTGCTGCTAAGTAAATAAAGTATCTTTGGTGAAGTGAAACTAGGTGTAATGGGTGTTTTTTTGGTGATTGCAATCGGATATACATCCGGGTACGCACAAACATCAAAAGTGTACTCGTTAGACTTGTCAACTGTAGCGCTTAATGGGGAGTCAACTCCACAAAGTGGGCAATACGCTCCAACGGATTATTCTACAGTTACAAAAGCTTTAGTTGCTGAACCTTTTGCAGACAATTATGCTGTTGGCGTGCCTGCCGGATCTATACATTTTGGAGCTTCAGGTGTAGATTCAGTATTTTATGGTGGAGATCTCCCAACGCAAACAGGCTTTGGTGCTTCAGCTGTACCTATTTATACGAAAGAAACGTTCGACAAAACAAACTTACCAATTCAATTGACCTGTATGTTTTATTCCGATCAAGACATTCCGGCCTATAATGAAGCCTATTTGTTTTTTATTCCAGCAGATTACAAGCATTTCGGTTCTCCAACCTATTATGTCAATAATCAGGCGTCACAAAAGGAGGGAATCAATATTGGAGGACGACCATATCAAAGTTGGGTTCAAGATACCAGGTCAGCCACTGACCCATCACGAGTGCTCGTCGACGTAACCCACAACATAGCTCAAAACGGGGAATGGTATGAGTTGTCTTGTGTTATCGACATGTTTAATGGGGATACGTACGTTCGGAATGTTACGATTGACGGAAAACCTACATTCACATCAGCCATAAGTCTAGGGACACTTCCCTACATGGATAGTTTTAGAGTTGGCTTTGCTGCTGATGACTTGGCCTACGGATTTAAAATTACTAGTAATTATCGGGATGTAATAGCTGATTTCAATATGGCGGACACTATTTGCGTCGGAACATGTATTGATTTTGAGAATAAAACGATAATTGAAAACGCCGCAATTCCAACCTTATATAACTGGACATTTGAAGGTGCAGAAATAACACAATCGACTACCAAGAGCCCAACGGATATTTGTTATAAAGTACCTGGAAAATACCGCGTAACCCTTGTGAGTAGTAATCAGTTTGTTCAAGATACAACAACGAAGTGGTTGTATGTAAAATCCTTTGAAACCTTGGATTTAGGAAAAGATAGACCACTTTGTGATGGTGATTCCTTGGTCCTTTCTTTAGATATCGCCAACGTTGCCTTTACATGGTCAAACGGAAGTTCGGATTCGTTTTTGACTATAAATAAACCAGGAGTTTACGCTGTAAAAATTGAAAGGGGTGGTTGCAGCGCTACTGACAGTATAGAGATTTTTCGTGGAAACAATTTGAATTTGGACTTGGGGTCAGATACCCTGATTTGTGATGGAAGTACATTCAGTTTAGATGCTTCAGTGACAGGAGGTATTTCTTATCTCTGGAATAACTCAGATAAAAACGCTAGAATCCCAGTGAACGAGTCCGGCACATATGTTGTTGAAGTAGTTGGTGGCTGTGAAACGATTCGAGACAGTATTCACGTCCAAGTCGAAGGTTGTGATGGAATTAAAATATGGTTGCCAAATGCATTTTCACCCAATTCGGACAATCTGAATGAGATTTTCAAACCAATAATTACGTCAAATGTATGTTGTCAAATTAAAAGTTATCGATTTAGGATTTACAATCTCTGGGGTGAACTTTTATTTGAAACCGATGAGATGACGGACGGATGGAATGGTAAGATATTAGACACCAATGTTCAACAAGATATTTATATTTGGATGATTGAGTTCAAGGATGTATACATGTCTAAGCAGTATAAAGGTGAGGTTCATGTATTTCGTTAAACCTTCAATCGTCTAAAAATCAATGCATTACAAATATTGACATTATGAGAAAAGGAGCTGTTTTAATTTTCATGATCTTCAGTGTCACACTAACGATGGCACAAAACACTTGGAGTAAAAACGTCGCACAAATTGTTTACGATAATTGTTCGAACTGTCATAACCCCAATGGAATTGCACCTTTTTCGTTGTTGTCTTACGCAGATGTTAAGCCCAATGTTTTCAGTATAAAAGGTAGCATAGAGTCAGGAAGTATGCCGCCATGGATTGCCGACACTAAATATGAGCGTTATGCACATGAACGCGTTTTAACAACAGAAGAGAAAGTAGCAATTTTAGATTGGATTGATACAGGTAGTCCAGAAGGAGATGCTTCTAAAACACCGCCACCGCCAGTATATGGAACCAAAGGATTTATAACACAAAAGCCAGACTTAGAACTTAAAATGCCGGTCTATTCGAGCAAGGCAACAGCAAATGGAGACGACTATGTTTGTTTTTCAGTACCTACGGAGCTGACAACAGATAAAAAAATTAGAGGTTTTGAGGTCATTCCTGGCAACCACGCGATTGTGCATCACGCTTTGGTGTATATAGATGGGACAGGAAACTATCCTACAGACACAACTGCGGGAGTTTGCACCGGCCCAACTAAAGGATTAATTGGCGGATATGTTCCTGGGTCACCCCCAACTGTTTTTCCTACAAACGGGACTGACTTTAATTTAGGATTTTCGGTAAAAGCAGGATCCAATATTGTTCTGGCGATGCATTATCCAGAAGGATCTTTTGGAATGGTAGACAGCACCATTATTCGTTTTTGGTTTTACGATGATGCTACTCCAATAAGAGAATTGTCAACCGATCCATTGATTGAGAATTGGCAGTTTGTATTGCCCGCCAACAAGGAAACCAACGTTAATGCACAACGAAATATTGGAAACAATGAATATTCTATTTTAAGCGTCTTCCCACACATGCATTTGTTAGGAAGTAGAATTGGTTCATATGCAATAACGAATGCCAACGATACAATTCCATTTGTAAATATTCCACATTGGGATTTTGAATGGCAAGAGTTTTTGTTTTTCAACAAGATCAAGAAACTACCTAAATTCAGTACAATCCATGGTCACGGCACGTATGACAATACAAGTAAAAACATGCACAATCCTAATAACCCACCGGTTGTGGTAAGGCCTGGTTTAAATACGACGGATGAAATGTTTTTAATTTACTTCCATTACTTGCCTTATCAAGCTGGTGATGAAGATCGTGACATTGAAGCTTTGACAACGTTGGGAGTGAAAAACCTTAACCCAATTCACGTTAACGCGTATCCTAACCCTGCCAATAACAAGGTGTATTTCAGCCTAGATGAATTGGTTTATCAATCACTTCAGCTTCGTATATATGATATGAATGGTAAGGCCTTATTTGATTTACGAAAGTTGAAGACGGACACCAAGGAGGTGGTTTGGGATATTCCTAAAAACCTAACCAATGGGCAATATTACTACTCAATAAATATGGATGGTAAAATGGCTAGGGGTCCGATTAACGTGATTCGGTAGAAGAATCAAGTGCCGCGTCTCGTAGAGTTGAAGCTTTTTGTTGAGCGGGAAGTCATATATAAACTTTGGTTTATGGCATTAAAAATTAGTCTCAATTAGAATTTTTGTGTAGCCATTTGTTAGCTTTCCGTATTCATATTTTCTACTCACTTCTTTGATTAAACCTTCGTTTTTGGATCTCCAATAACAAATGTGTCGAGTAAGATCGAATCTTCAGCACCAGTAATGTCAAAATTGGCAACAATGAAATTCCAACCTAGACCGATTAACCCACTGGTGGATGGCTGCCCATCCTGACCCGTATATGGAAACCTACCTCTGCCTTCAATCCACCCGTAGTAATAATTATATGTATCGCATGACATCAACCGAACTGTATCGGAGCCATTTATTTCTTCCCAATCATATGTCCATTTATAATTACGCCCATGTGGGTAGTAATCAATAGACACTGGGTTTGGGTTATAATTGTTTCTACTTCCACTACTAACCGGGCCTTCCTCCTTGCAACTCGACAAACAGTAAGCACACAATGTACATATGATTATTATGTTTCGCGTGTTCATAAAGCTTGGTTTTTTCGATTAAGAATTTGACTTTAGGTTTATCGTATACAAGGTAAGGACTTGAATAAGGTTAACCAAAATGTTGTTTAGATTATTACTGTACCATGGTTTTAATACGATTTGAATGGAGGTGAAGAGATTGTAAATATGGTTAAATGATGAATAGTTGAAGTAAAGAAGTGAAGTAGTTGATTCCAGAATATAGGAAGCTTAATCATTAAATACTTGCTTGGGCGAATGCTATAGGTTGTTGGAATTATGCAATTATTAGAATTTCAGGGTTTATGGATAAAATCCAAAAGAATTCCAAAGTCTTATAATAACGCAGGTGATGCAGTAATTCTATTATTCCTTTATCGAGAAAAGCATTCTTATATCTAACATTATAAGATTCAAAAAATCGTATATGTTGGTTACTTTTGACACAGTAATATCAAAACAAAAATTGAACACAAATGGGTGATAAAATAACATTCTCTTTTGGTAGAAATTGGAAACATTTTTTAAGTACGGTTACAAATGAGAAATTATCAATTGCGAAGGAATCTATTATTGACTTTACTGGTAAAGATGATTTTACCGGTAAAACTGTATTTGATATAGGATCAGGGTCAGGAATTTTTTCGTTTTGCATGAATAGTATGGGAGCGAATAAGTTAGTTAGTATCGATGTGGACCCTTTTTCAGTCGAATGTACCAAACACATGTGGGAAAATGCAAAAGCACCCGAAAATTGGGCTGTTCATGAGGACTCAGTGCTCAGCAATAACCTAAAAGATAAGTATGGAACTTTCGATGTAGTGTATTCATGGGGGGTCTTGCATCATACTGGAGATATGTGGAAGGCAATATCAAATTCAGCGAGTTTAGTAAATAGAGGTGGGTTATATTATATCGCGATTTACAATGGAGTCACAGGGGTGTTTGGATCAAAATTTTGGACAAAGGTTAAGCGTTGGCATAATCGCTCACCTTTTATAGGAAAGTACGTTTTGGAATCATCCTATATGATAACATTTTTCATTTCAAGTTTATTAAAGGGAAGAAATCCCTTAAAAATTATTCGAGAGTATAAACAAAAGAGAGGGATGAATTGGCGTCGAGATGTTACTGATTGGGTAGGTGGTTATCCATATGAAAGTGCTACAATAGAGGAAATCTTTCGTTACGTAAACATGAATTTCCCAGATTTTAGATTAAAAAACGTAAAAAGCACTAATGGCCTTGGTAATAACTGGTTTTTATTTGAAAGAGATTAGATGGAATAGTTGAGAGGGTGGTTGAATTTTATAGTTATCCAGACGCTGTAAATCAATCTCCCAAATAATCATAACATGGCACAAGAACCCTTGTTTCGAATTAGGGGGTAGTCACTAAGGACAGTAGAAAAGATATATTTGTCAGGAATGAGAAGATCGATAATTCTTTTCTTGGCTCTTTATTCTTCCCTGATCTGTGATACGACTTGTGCACAAGGAATACATGTTTCTAGCTTGGATACTGACGATGGGCTTCCGAGTCCTGAGGTGTATTTCGCAATTCAAGATTTTAAGGGATACCTTTGGTTCGGCACCGATCGTGGGTTAGGTAAGTTTGATGGAGATAAATTTGTCGTGTTCAACATAGATAATTCGAATCTCACTTGCAACACAATATTCAAATGTTATGAAGCGCCAAACAAGGATTTATGGTTTTGTGGGTATAACGGAAGGATTTCAATATATAACCAGTCACGAGAAGCGTTTGAAGATTTTAAGTTCAATGATAGTTTAGAATCTTGGTTTAAGTATTGGCCTAGTACGATTTATTTTAACTCGAACTCCGTTTTGATAATGTCTACTTCAGACCATTACAAATATGCCAAATTTGACATGAATGTCAGTAATTTGAGTTTGATTTATTACAACGACGTAATAGATGCGCGCTATAAAACTCAGGATTCAAGGTCTAATCAAGATTTTTTCTATTCTTCAAAATTAAGCCCATCATCCAATGACTATCTTTATTTAACAAACTGTAATAATTGTTTAGACCAAGATACAAATTCGGGGAAGTGGCATATAACCAATCAAATAGAGCTGAATGATACTTCATTTTTTGCTTATGACTCCGTTCTATATGCTATACACAACGGTAAAATGTCCGTAGTAAGAAAATTTGATGAAGATATAAATCATATTTCGACAGATAATATAAACAAGCTGTTTATTCTTACACCTAAAGGGTGCTATATTAAAAAAGGGACGAGTTACAGGCACATTCTATCGGGTAAGAATATTACAGGAATGGTTATAGATCATGAAGGGTATCTATGGTTTTCAGACTTAACCTCTGGAGTCTTGTGTGTTCCTTCTGTCGAGTTCGTTGTGGAAGACGACACACAGTTAAATAATAAAATCGTGACTAAAATTTTTCCATATGACGATGTTTTGATTCTAGGATTAAACTCTGAGGAACTTTATTGGTATGATTCAACGGGAGAAATTCATCTTTTATCAAAAAAAACGTCAAGACTAAATCGTCCATTTAGGATAAATAATGTCAGTACTTCATTTGGAGTTACAGCAGTTACGAATGGTTTAATAATTGATAAATCTGATACGGGATTTAATGTTCGCAAACTTCATACAGAAAGTTCAAGCGCGATGACTGTTTATCTTGGCAACAACCAATATTTGTCCGTTCCATACTCCACTGGATATGCGCTTCATTCTGTAACATCGGGTTGGGAAAGGGTAACTACAAATCGGGAAAGAGTCACATCCATTGCTATTTCTAAAGATACAGGAGTTTACATCGGAACAATGCAAGGTCTCTGGTATGCACCTATAAAGGAAATACGTAAGCCAAAAAAAATCCCACTTTCCAGTCGAAAGAGTCTCAGAATCAATGACATAATTGTTAAAAATGATAGTCAGTTGATTATAGCTACTGCATTTGAAGGAGTTTGGTTCAAAAATGGCAAAGATGAAATTTTTGTTTTAAATACTAAAAGTGGTCTAAGTAGTAATGTTATTAATTGTATGCACCTGTACAATAATAAACTATGGGTAGGCACTAATAAAGGTGTAACTGAAATATTTGTTGAGCCTTCTCTTGGGCATCCGTACGTGAAAAGAAACATCAATATGGACGAAGGACTGATTAGTGATTATGTTTACTCTATTGGTGTTTGGAGAGAGGAAGTTTGGGTAGGCACAGATAAGGGGCTAACAGTAATTCCGCTATCAGATGGTATTGTGAAAAGAAAAAAACCTTATTTAAATTTGTTAAACTTCTATTCTAGAGGGAAGCAGACTGTTATCGAACTTTTACTAGGTTCGATAAATGGGCCAATTTTCTGTTTCAGTAGGGGAATCAGATTGTTATCGAACTTTTAAATCTGAGGTCTACAATCTATTTTGAGCTGCAACAGAACCAGAGCGAAATTTAATGTTACTAGATTTATTGAAATTTGTTAGATTGCGCCAATCTTAAGGTAAAATTCAATGCAAAAAACTTACTTATTTATTTTACTAGCATCTTTATGCTTTCTTTCCTTTGAAACACAAGCAAACGTTCTTTGTGCTGAAACGACTGAAACAATAACAGCAAATGTTTGCGATACGTACATTTCTCCAAGTGGCAGGCATACCTGGTTTGGAACAGGAATATATAAAGACACGATTCCAAACGCAGCAGGTTGC
>Ga0222718_10000639_pt1 | contig 35774 bp, 73 predicted proteins | sample C33_27DmetaG_FD_165045 | JGI IMG/M metagenome (GOLD analysis project Ga0222718, IMG submission 165045) | Estuarine water microbial communities from San Francisco Bay, California, United States - C33_27D | ecosystem: Environmental > Aquatic > Marine > Unclassified | place: USA: California...
AAACTGGGCTCGCAAGGCGCTCCGGCCTACAACGCGCGGGATTCCTGCCCCACAAACAAATTAAGCGGACGCGTGAAGCCGGATCTTGCGGGATCCTTAAGAAAATCTGCGCGGCGGGATATCTGCTCGGTATCACTGGGCTGACGCGCGTGGCCTTTTCCAATCTCGCAATCACGCGTCGCTCGCGCATATATGTTTTAAGAGTTTGAGGAGTAGGATCTGGTTTAGTGAGTAGTCTGAGCAGGAGAGTATAATATACGGGGATTCCCGTATGTATATATATAAAGAAAGTCTATGAGTGTCTTAATCTATAAAAGGCTTTGGGTCTATTCTATTGCCTTCTTCATCATAGGTAACAGTTCGGGCTTTCCATTGTGATTCCCCTTGCGATTCTCTGATTGCTTTATCGTGTGCAACCCTTTCTCTCATTTCTTCAACTGATTCTCTATGTATGATTCTTCCACCCTCTTTGATTTGCCATTCGTATATTCCTGATTTCTTATTGAATACTGCCTGGCCGAATCTTAATTTCTTTTTGGTTCTTGTGATGATAGCTTTTTTGTTCATTTTATACTTTCAATTTAAGGGGTTTATATGTGTAATGCAATAAGAGAGGGCAATGAGAGTGTTATATCAATCAACAAAGGAATGTAGAAAGGATTCCCACTGCCCCCTATATTATTTAGCCCTCAATCATATAGATTGCTGAGCGGCCATCTCTTGTTTGTGATGCCCCACCCACAGCTTTTCTTGCAAGAACCCTGACCTTTTTAAGTGCCTTAGCCCTTGTGTCTTTATCTTGGTTATCATCAACAAGATTTAAGTGCTCTGCAATATTTAGAGCTGATGTACCTGTAGATCCTTGAGCTTTAATGAACTCGGTAACCATTGTCTGAGTTGATTTTTTAGGCCCCTCAGATGCCTTTGTTTTTGTATTAGCCATATAGCTGATACCTCCGTTTTTGTTTGATTAACTATATTTCATTATTCCTTACAAATTGATAACCTTTAAATCATTATTTCCTATCAATTTGTTATAAAATAAATTACAAACCTTTGAGCATAATGTAACCGTTATCATCATACCTTATTTACAACAAGTGATTAAGGCGATTATGGTTGAATTACCATGTGTAACGTGTTCAAGCGTACAAGCATGATCTCCCATTTGAAAACAATCTGCCTCCATTACCTCTTCAATTATTTCGGTAACCTCTGCTATCCGATCCTTGTAATTATCTGTGTTCTCAACCCACGGTTTAAAATCGAACATGAGCACAATATATTCCTCGTTCCCGTCATCATATACGGTCTTACTGGTTAAGACGAACCTGTCATCTTGTAAGCGTTCATCGAAATCTTTCGTAAAATCACCTTTAATATTCATTTGTTCCTCCATCATTTGCATACCCTAATTTCCTTAATATCTCCAATTGTAAATACAAATTTGTCCGCCCCACTTGGATGCTCTGTTGAACAGGTGGGCAGCCATACCTCAAATTGCTTAGGATCCTCAGGATAGCCCCTTGATTCCACATCGCTTATATCAAATTGAAAGTATCCAGGAGCCGATTCAATCGTGGTGCCGTCCCTTAAATCAATTTCAATATATGGGTCCCAGTCGTTTGTATGTTCAAAATCCCCTAATGCCATACAAACATTCAAATCCCAATGTAGCTTTACAAAGATTGCAATAGCGTGTATATCTTCAGCGCCTTCAAAATTGATAGGCTGTTTGACGATTTCATCCATCAATCTTGTTGAAACCTGGTAATTCCATTTATTCACATAACTCATTATATAACCCCTTTGCTATTATTTAATATTATAAAATAATTTACAAACCAAGAATCATAATGTAACCGTTGTCCTCAATTATTTTTTATCCCGTCTACCCCTGGTGGGCTCACAAGCTTCAAGGACTGCCCCCTAATTATTTCCCCTGATCTTCGTATCTCTTATCCTCTATAGTATACTGAACCAACTTGTGATTCCCTTTACTATCAATACTAAATATATATTCAATCCTATAATAAGCCTTTTCATCCCTTGACTTTATTAATTCCAATACATCATCAAGGCTATCAAAATTCTCAAATATACTCCAGCCCCCGTGGAAGCCATGCTTATCACTGTCTGCTATATCCCAATTATCACCTAATCTTAATCTATCACTTATAATTAACCATTTCTTATTTTCTTCCATTTGTTGTGCCTCCATTCCAGCATTCTATTAATCTATTTGTTATCCATTTATTCGGGGATTCATATTTATCAAAATCATCTTCATATTCCGAAACATAATCTTCATCCAATAAATCAATTAATATATCACTTACATCATTCTTGCCATATCTATGCAACTCTACAATATTGCCTGCCGTATCTATCTTGATGTGCAGATGATTCTGATCTTCATCAATAAACCACATGCCTTCTTGATTTATTTTCATTGTTAATCCTGAATCTTCACAATAAACTAATGATACTGCTTCTTGTAGACTAAACTTCTTAGTTGGTCTATAATAGGTACTCATGCTTTGTCCTCCATTTTGAACCCCATTTTTTGTTTATATAATAATTTACAAACCGGGAATCACAAAGTAACCGTTATCCCTTTTTCATAAATCTTGCAATTTGTTTTGCCCTTTCAGGGATTACCTTATCCCAATTACAAATATCACAACAATCCCCCTCTTTTATAGGGTCTGCATTGTTGGGCATCATAAACCCCTTAAAAAATTCTTTACTACAGATTACACAATTCCAATAATTGTCCTTGTCATCTGGGCTTAAATCCTTATTAATAATCTGGGTAATCATTGTTTTTCCCATACTCATATCTACATCTCCAAGCTTTCAATATATTCATCTATCTCTTTAGGTGTCATTCTACCGTCTTCCTCAAGAGCTTCTCTTAATTCATCATTAGTCATTGGTGGGTACTCAATACCGTCATATTCCATATTAATTACCTGTTGCCCCTTTCAAACCTTTGACAATCCCATAATTGCGACGGTCGAAGGCTTTGTTGATTTTGGCTGCTGATTCTTGATTGTGTACAATAATGACATCGCCGCCTGTTTTGTGGCCCCAATTAGGAACAACGCCATATTTGGCAGTGCTTGCACAATTAACGCATTGCTTCAAACCCATTTCAACCCTTTCGGGATGATTGGGCTTATTGCATGAAACACAATTTATTTTTTTGTCCATGATACCTCCCTATCCTGGTTTTTTATTTATATAATAAATTACAAACCAATAAACTATTTGTAACCGTTATCAGGTTATTCTATAAAATCTCTATCATAGAAGCTAAAGTATCTACCTGTGGGTTTTGCTAAGTCTTTGTTAGAATAAATAAAGTCAAAGCCTTCAGAGGGTATACTGCATTGATAATCTTCATCATCCCCTCCTTCATACCATAGCCCATAAGTAGAGCAGATAGTGTCTACCATTTCCTGTAAAGCGGGTGTAAATTCAAGATATCTACCGCCATTAAACCTATTATTTTGTTTGTTTTCAGCTAGGAATCTAATTCCACCCATTCCAACATACATAGCTTCACATTCTTCAAACATACTGGCGAAGTAATAATCAAGTATTTTATGAACAATGACTTTATCTTCACATTCTTCTAAGTTTAAATTCTCAGCCCATCGCTTAGCCTCTTTGATTAACTCAGGTGATTCTAAGTCATATATCATTGTAGGATATTTACCTTTTAAATCCATAATACCTCCATATCATTGTTTTTATTATTTATAATTAAATATACAAACCAGGAATCAGATTGTAACCGTTATCTAAATTGTCGGTATTTGTTCAAAGCCATCCCTGAAAGCATTGCTTTGTTTCAACCATTCATTAGTATCATAATTACCAATCCCGTGAAGAAATCTATCCTTGTTAATCTCAAATTGATTTAAAAAGTAAAACAAAGGATAAAGATAACCTGCCTGGTAATCACCATCATCGTTATCATAAAGGTTCATATTTGCCCTCATCAGATCATTACACAAGTAAAGCCTATCGGGTGTAAATTCAATCTTGGAAATATCATCAGTCAAGTGATTACGCCCTGTTTCATAGTTAACCAATAAAGGTTTGTTCTTGGTATCAAAGAACCTAATACCTAATAAATAATTCAACTCCCTTTCGGTGTGCTTATTTATTTCCCCAATGCCATAGAAATCCCAAGGTGTTGGAAACTGTTTATCATATTGATAGTGATCTTCAGCTTCATCTCTAAATTCATCGAGCATCAAAATATTAACCCATAATTCTTGAGTATCTATGTCGTTCATATCTACAATAACTGTATTGTCCATATTCACAACCTCCTATTTTTTGTTTATATTAATTTAATTTACAAACCAAGAATCAGATTGTAACCGTTGTCATTTTTCTTGATTTAATTTGACTTGTCTTTTAACCATTATCTTCGTCATGGTACGGATTACTGCATTCAAGGCTAGCAATATATCCCAGATATCATACATGTTTTCAAAAGGTAAGTGTTGAAATATCCTTTTGTACACAGTTGCTTGGGGCCCATTTTCTGGTAGCCCTTGTTTGATTACCTCTAAGTCTTCATGTTCTAATAATTCTAACATATTCCCTCCTAATCCAATAGCGTCATATAATTAGCTGCGTGATACTCCCTGAACCAATCAAGTCCAGCCCTAACTACCTTCTGTGCTCCGGGATTTGTCATATATGATTTCCCCGCAAACATCTGAACCCCCATAATCATTGAATAGACTGCCTCCTCTAACGGTGTAACCTCAGCAGATTGACCTGAGAAGTGATTAGTGACCTTTTGATTCTTACAACTAATTGACATCTGATTAATCTTATAAGGGAAACTCTTATATTCCTTTTCGGATGTTTGTATTTCATTACAACAACCGCATTTCCAACTTATCTTTTGCATAATACCTCCATATCATGGTTTTTTTATTTGTTAATTAAAATTACAAATCAATAAACTATTTGTAACCGTTTTCTAAAAAATCCCAAAGCTTACAAACTTTTTCCAACCAGCCAGCGAGCCCAATGGCAAAGCCTTAATCGCCAGAGTAATGCCGATATTGTTTTTGATAAGGACCCATAAGTTCTTCCCATTTATTTATCATTGATGATGCCCCATTTGCAAAAGCTTGAGCATACATTATAAATAACAGTTTATCTTTAATATCAGGATTTACAGGATTCTTTTTAATTGCTTCCTGTGCCTGGTCTATGGCTTCTTTAGTAATCATAGTGTTATATTCTCCTTAATAATTGCATACAGTAGAAAGCCTAATAGTAATACCCAAGAGGTTATAATAAATATCATTTATAATCCCCCGGACTTACCTCAACAGGAATACCCATAGCATAGAATACAGCATCGGGCTTATTGTCAAAATCTTCAACAAATACTTCATTGCCCGATACGGACCATGATATCCATGTATTCTTGTCTTGTTTATAATACCCGCCTGTATAATGATAATGGTCACAGACCTCATAACCTTTATTTGATAGGTTATCTAACTCATCCTTAGAATCTTCGCCACCTAATATATTAATCGGATTGATTACCATAAGCCTCCTCCTTTGTTGTGTTGTAATATTCGCAAGTATCCCTTTCAATAAAGGTATCGTATCGGTCCTTGAGTACTATCTCAATTTCAACACATTTTTCATCTGTTTTTGGGTTTGGCGTAAATTCTATTATCCACTCCCTGTAGTCTTTTTCTGCCTTAAGCTTCATGGTCTGGTCAACCATTTTTTGTTTGATAAGGCTATAGCCTTTGAGCTTGCACCAAGTATTTGCCTGGTCAAGTAACCATTGTTCATTAATTTCCATCAATACCTCCAATTGCATGGTTTTTTGTTTATATAATAATTTAAAAACTTATTTACTTTTTGTAACCGTTTGCTTGATAAACCTCGGTCCCGCATCTTTAATTCTATCAACCATATCTTTATACTTACGGTCCTTAAATATAAAGTTATTTTTATTTAAATATCTTTCGTGTTTAATACTCCAAGTTTTATCTTCTTTCATCTTTTGCCTTTCTTGTGGGCCGGAATATAAACGGTAAATGGAGGTCCACCGTGGAGTCCTTCCGGGTTATCCATTCCGACCACAACACTTTTTATATTTTTTATTACTATCACAAAAACATAAGTCATTTCTATTTATATTTCTATGTTCATAAGCCCACAAATAATAGTTTCTCCAGCCTCCAATTGTACGGACAAACTCTCCAAATGTTGAGAACTTATTCTTCGGGTACATTCTTGAAAGCTGTGTCTTCAAGCTTACCCCCTACGTCAATTACCAATTCAGTTAAATGCTTATCACATAATTTAACCGCAATAAACTTTGACCAAGGATTCATCTTGGCTATGTTAATTGTTCTTGTATCTTCAACAGGATGGTCACAACCAGCCCATTCACATATTGTAAGCTCTTGACTTACTTTGTGTTCACAACCACATTTGTTGCATTTAAAAGTTTTACCCATTTCTAATACCACTGTATATATAATACGTAACACTTTGAAATATCTTTGCTACTTTATTTAAATCCATAATTAATACTTACTCCTTCCGTTTACAATAAACTTGATTGCATAGTCCTGTAAAGATTTGTAATCCCAACTGGTATATACTGCTTTGCCATTTAAACTCTTGACATAAGGACCTTTTGGGTCAGCTCCAGCTTCAATACAATCAATGAACAATTCAAAAGCCCTAGCACTAGATAGATTACCTGTATCATAAGGGGCAATATTTGCCATCCTTAGCCCACCGTTATTTTTAACAATTACTTTACCCTTGACTAGTGTTTCAGTTATCTTGTCCATCGGGGAATACCAATAACTTGCTTTTACTCCAGTATTTTCATGGTCATAATTTATCTCTAGATTATAACCTTTGTACTGCCATCTTTTATCCTGAAAGCCCATTAGAATTCCTCCTCAACAAGATTGCTAACCAAGTCTGCAAAACTGTCTTTCTTGTTTTGAACAATATCTTTCCACTCTGCATCAGTTAAAGTACAACCTTTAATAGATTCATAGTTATCCTTAGTAATCCATTGAATAAGCATATCTTCTTGGCTGTGTACATCTTCAACCTGTTTTATTTGTTTATCTATGTCCATAATAATATCCTCCATTTATTTATTATTTAAACAAATTTACAAACCCGTAAACTATTTGTAACCGTTTACTAAATATCAAGGGAGCTATAATCGGGACAAAAGGAAGGCCAATGAAAGGACCTTTGTATAAAGCACCCGTGATTAACATTACTATTAATCGCTCCCTTGATTTATCTTTCTTCTTTTAAGCTGTTTTTTTTGCTTCCTAGCTTCTAATGCCCAATTTGTAGTATCGGGAACATAACCTTTAGTATGATCAGCTATTACACAACTAAAGCATGTATCCGGAAACAAAACCATTATGCCGTTACCTAAATCCTTTTGGCAAACAACACAAAGGTTATCATCTGGTTTAGTTTTATGCGTTTGCATAAGGGTCTAAATCCTTATTTGGTATCAATTGCCAACTATTTTGATTGGTCATTAATACTTGTTTGCACTTGGTTTTAATAATATTTAAAGCCTTGAGCTCTTGTTTATTTTCTAGTGCCTTATCTACCTCAGCTTGTACTTTGGTGTTTAATAATGCAAAATAAACAACAGCATGGCGGTGTCTATTTGCTTCAGCCCTAACACTCCACTCAAATAATCTTCTTGTATCAAGTTTGTCTTTAGGGTAAAAGCTTTCTATACCATGTGCATCAGCGATCCCTGCAAAATTCCAATCATCTCTATCGAGTATGTCACCAGTGGTGTGGGAACCTGCGCTGTTAAGCTTATATTTCTCCATATTCCATCCTCATTAATTAACATTAAAGTATTTCATGCATGTTCTAAGTAAGTGATCATAGTCACCCTTCTTAGCTTCATCAAGAAACTCATTGATTTTAGTATCTTCAATACCTGCCCTACGTGCAGCCTTTTGACAAAGACCTAATACCATAAAAGCATTACCGTCTTGCCCTATTAAATCAACATCAACATTGAACTTATTAGTTTCCATTACCTTATTCCTCCTCGTTGTTTAAAAAATCTTCTAATCGTAAACCTTCAACTATCTTCCATGCTGTCTTGGTTATCCCATTAGGCATAGTAATAGAATCATCCCCTTTATTATCATCCACAAATTCAATAGCCTGTTGTGCAGACTCAATAAAATCTGTATGTATAGGGGGGTAGAAATTACCCGTTAGATGCCATTTTAAAGCCTGATCTTTATTGGTACTTTCAATCATTGATTGTGTTGCTAGCCTACCCATTAGTTTTTATCTCCTAGATCAGCCATTTTTTGAAATTGCATACCCTGGGTTTGTAAATCATGTGTTTCAATAACTAAATCTTTCCCGGCAATTTCATCAAATCTAAGAAAATTGAAATCTTCAGGGGCTTTAAACCCTTGTTCTAACAACCTTTTTTCAGCATCTTGTTTATCTTTAGCAACCGTCAATAGTAATACATGATGTTGCTCTTCTTCATTCCATACCATTGTCATGAAATGTCTTTTAATTTCCGTAGTCATATCCACTTGTAAAGCCCTCCGTATTTATCTTGTTGGCGTTTTTATCAATTTGAAATTGTATCCATTGCTCAAGCTCCATCCAGTGCCAACCATTGGCGGCAGCAATATGGAATTCAATCTCTTTATCTTGTTTCCAAAAATCAATAGGTTTCATACCGTCATCATACAATAGACTTGAATTCTTCCATTCATATATTTGAAGATAAGCTCCATCAAAATGTTGGAATGTATACGAGCCAGAAACCTTGTAGCTATCACTTTCAGTTGGAAAACCAAAAGTCATAATCAAATCAATAGGTTTGAATTTAGCATAGCCAACAAGACTATTTGTACCTGTCTTTGTTACATCTTCGCCTGTAACGTGGCTGAATAAACTTGATGGATCTTCCCCGTCGGGGTAATTATCAAGTTCTTCAAGTGCTTCAATTAAATTTCCCATAGCCTTTATACTCCTGTTTTTTTATTATTAATTAAAATTACAAACCACAAAACTATTTGTAACCGTTTGCTAAATACCAGTTTCTGTAGGGTCTATATCAAAATCATTTAAAAACTCCTTGATTTTGGTTCTAACACCTGGTTCACTAGGTCTTTGATAAATATTAGTTAATAATTCTAATGATCTAGTAAACCAGCCATCCAGTTCACCATATTGATTTTTCAAAAATTTTATTTGCTCATCTTTACTAATTTTCTTTTCTTTGCTCATGGTAATTCCACCTTTATATTTTCCCAACCATTTGGGTATTTATCTAATACTTCTTTTGGGGTAATCTTCTTACCACCACCATCAAGATAATCTTCCCACCATCTTATTCCGCGTTTCAATCTCCACAAAGCAAATTTGGGAATATCTTCATCTTGTATAGTAAATATAAGATCATTTCTACCGCCCGTATTAGGTTCCCCTTTACTTGGTAACGTCTTATATTCACATTCATATTTAACAGTAAAACCTTGTTTTTCCATTTGTTCTTCAAACTGGTCTTTATTTTCTGGGCCAACAATACAACCTTCCCATAATACTAATTGGTCTTTCCTCATATTACTTCCTCCATATTATTATCCCCTAGCCGTGTTTACCATCTAGATTTATACACCGTTTCGACATACTAGGCCGTCACTAGGGGACAATAATGATTTGCGAAGACAATGGCGGGGCCATTAATGCTCAATATCCCGCCATGCCTTATGTTTAACTTTGTCCTGTAATCATTTGACCTGAATAAGCTTCAAGCTTCAACCTTGTATCTTGGTCAAAACCTTTTGCTTTGTGAGTCAAATTGTTCAAGACAGAATAACCATTAAGGTTTGTATTTTCCAACTTGGTCAATACTCCCTTTTTGTATGCCCTGTCCTGTGCCAAATAAACCAGGCGTTGCTCTCTATCAGTTTTAAAGATTGATGTATCAACATAATCTTCATCCTTGATAATACCTTGAATACCTTTGTAATACTTGGCATATTCAACAACATTCAATGGTCGTTTCAAACCCTTGAGTTGATTTTCAAGACGGTTTGTATCAACTGTCATTTCAGATAGTTTCAATAAGAAATTATCAAGCCCAGCCTCAATATTACGGCCGAATTTGTTTCTTAATTTTACATGACCTTCTTTTGATGGCATTGTCATACCGTTTGTGCAAACTAGCCTTAATAAGAATAGTTTTGCATTAGTAAGTAGATGCCCTGTTGTTGAATTGTTAAGTGTGACACCGGATTCAATGATATCACCTTTTTCAATTTCAAGATCCTTATAGTTCATATCCCCGAACCTTGGTTGAGTAATATCGAGCTCAAGTAAATTATCACTCAATAATGCCCTTTTGATGTTCGGTGAATTCTTTTGAATATGATTCAAAAACAATTCGTGATCCAAAGGAATGAACATATCATGTGCAACATTGACAACAGCCCCGTCATCTTTACGAGTAAAGATTTGGATTTGCTTATCAGACATTGCTGATAGTTCCTTTATGTTATGCTTCAATAAATCCCAGTTGATTTGCTTAGCGAATGGATCAGGAATAGAAAGCCTACGACAAAGAGCTTTAAAAGCTGGCAGTGTCATGTTTGATTCCATGTTTTGTCCCTTTTCATTACGCCAAGTCAAGGATCCGTCATCTTTGATATTCAACTGACTAAAATCAACAGTATCAGAGTTGTACTGGAATTTTGTTTTAATTCCATCAATTAGCTCTTTATGGTCTGTAGACCTTAGTGTGTTTACCGAAGCGAAATGTAAATTAGAATAACCCATATTTACATACCTCCTAACTTGTTATTTACCATTACCTAACATACCTCCCACGGTTGATTTTGAACCGCCAACCCCTCTGTGTATGTTCATATTTGACCCAACGTCCTTGCCTGATTTATAACCATCCCAAGAACTGGATCTGGAACCCCTGCTTGTACCTAGATTAGGCCATTTGTTGTCACGATATTCCGTAACAGCCTTATCATTGTATAAGACAAGTCCCTGTACATTTTTATCAGCGTCTTGCAATTCCTGCAATGCCATTGATAATTGATTTGAAATCCCAGCTACTGCGCCCTGGAAAAAGCCACGTTTGAATACATTGCGTTTATCATAACCATTGTACCATGACCATTCTTGTTTTTCAGCATCCCTTAATCGTGGAATAAGCTGCATACAAATAAAGTTAACCATTGATACATTGGCCTTTGAGCCTATAACCGTTATGTTTTTCCATTTGCCACCTCCGTGTACAATGATTTTACATAAGTTGTTAATAGCTACAACATGATAAAGTGATGAAATCCAATTGCCTTCAACCTTTTTCCATGTGTCCCTCATATTGAATAACTCATCCATAATTGCCCTTTCGTCTTCCCCTATCTGGGTATCAACATCAGACATACTTAGATTATGTTTAATCAACATTGATTGAGCCATCTTGGCGGCAACCTCGGCTTCATGTTTTGTCCCACCGTCTGCCATCTTCATTAATTTGGCGATACGATTTAAGATCTTATCCATGTCTTTAGCCATTTTGTTTTACCTCCAATTTCATGTGTTTTTTTATTACAATACAAATTAAAAACTTTTAAACTATTTGTAACCGTTTGCACAAAACTTTTTTTGCCAGGACATTTCATATTTAAAAAAATATTATTCCTTTAACCATTTTTGTTTATAGTGCGTTACAGCTATTTCTTTAAACTTTGCTTCAATCATTACATCAACCTGCTTGCCATAAGTATCTATATAATCATAGACAAGATTTGAATGAGCCTGAAGCTTTACCTTCGGGTTATCTTGTTCAATAGCCATGCTTTCACTATAATGCATAGCTGGTATAATATCTTCGGGCCATGTAGAGTATGCCAATTCAAAAGCTTCCTTCTCCGTCAAGTTACCATCACAAAATCTATGATGGTGATAATCAAACACAATCGGAATACCAATTCTTTTATAAATACCATCATATAAATCTTGTACAGAATACATACTAGCCTTATCATCATTTTCAACAGTCAATCGGGATTTGACATTCGAAGGAAGCTTTTCAAAGTTTTTACAAAACCTATCCATAGCTGATTCTTTATCTCCATAAGCGCCACCTAAGTGTATATTAATTTTATTGTAGGGGGTTTGCCCGAAACCCATAAAATCAAATAAGTCTGCGTGTTCAGATAAATCTTTTATACAATTCTCAATAACATGAGGTTTCATTGAAGTCAAAACATTGTATGGACCTGGGTGAGTTGTTACCCTCACCCCATGAGTCGTAGCCTTAACTCCAATGGATCTCAAAAGTACTTTGATATTATCGAGGTCTTTGAGATCAGTCCAATTATATTCAGATTTCCAGGGTGCAATACCGCTTGTCATGCGATAGAAATCAAAACCATTGAGTATATTCCAGTCCATAATCTTGTCTAAATCTTTTACATTTGCTAGTGTAATATCATTAGCTTTGTCAACGCCCTGGGCTTCAAATGTACGTTTAATCATTGTACGCCCTGTATAAATCCTTTCAACCCCTTTGGGTTGGTTTCCGTATTCTTGAGGGTATGCAAGCTCCATATTGATACAAGCATAACCATATTTGTTTTTATTAATCATAAAATGCTGCAAGTATTAAGCAAAGTGAAATTAAAATTATTGTTTCTGCCATTAGTAAAAGTGCCCTTCAAGTTTGATTTGTAATTAGTATAAATAAATATAGACAAAGTAGTATTAATGTTTTTGGCTCCGTATAACTACTTCATCATACTTGAACGGTTTATGACCCGGTGACATTAAAAAATCAATCCTGTTAGTCCACTTCTTATTCATTGTATCTCTTACTTGCCAAATACCCGAATGTTCTCCAGCCCCTTGAACTATTATAAAATCTCCATAATCAAAAGGTCCGCCCCAGCGTTTAAGCAAATCTCTTGACAAAGCAACATAACGATATTCATGTGCTTTGTATATGTCAATAATAGTACCATCAGCTAATTCATTTGGTGTACTATCAGTTTGCCACGTTACGGGTTGATACATTGTAGCAGTAACTCTATAGGTTTGATTTCTTTGTTCTAACTTAATTATCTGGCTATTCAAATCAATTATCTTGGCTTGATAATATTCAATAGAAGACAATGCTTGAAAGAAAATCAAGACGTAACCCCCACAACTTATAAAGAATGCAAAAGCTGTATTGATTCTATTATTCATAGGTTAGTTCCTCCATATTTTTTGTTTATACAATAATTTACAAACCAGCAAACTATTTGTAACCGTTTACACTCCCGTCTGTATACTTTAAGTTTTTACCTATATTTCTTATATTAATATATGCAAATCATTGATAACTTTGTTAAAGATCCTACTTTACTAAAAGCTGTTAGTAACCTTGATGACCCTTTCTGGACTCAAGGCTATTATTGGTGGCAAAACGGTTCTCCTACAATAACTTTACGTCATAAGCTGATTGATTATATCTGGTTGCAAGGGCGTATCAATGATGCACCCAATAATTTTAAAGGCTTTGAGCATTGGATTGGTATTTATGATTCTGATAATAAGCTCAGTACAATGCAAAAGGAACAGCAGGGCAAAGCAACCTATTCTTTAAACCATCATTTGGATAAAGATGAATGGCTTTGGAAGAATAAACAGATTTTATCTAAACCCTCTATAGGGTGTGTTTATTACCCTCCTATTGGTGAACAATGTGAAGGCGGGGAATTAGTTATATATGATACAGAAGAAACTGATTCAACAGCTAAATCAACTGCTATAGCACCTAAACCAAATAGATTAGTAGTATTCAATCCTGGACAGTATCATGCTGTACAAGAAGTAACAGCAGGTGTTCGTTATGCTATTGCTATAAATGTTTGGGAAAATGCATTAAGTCCAGGTCAATTAAAAGATATGAACGAGGTTGTTTAATGAAAATATTAGTTACAGGCGGAGCAGGATTTATTGGTTATCACTTAATTAAAAGATTAAAACAAGGTGGCCATGAAGTATTTACCTTTGATGATTTTAGTATGGCTAATAATACGATTGAAGGTCAAGAATATCAAAAGTATTGTGTTTATGAAGATAGGAAATGGTGGGGAGAATATTATAAAGACATAGATCTTATCTATCACTTAGCTGCTGTATCCCGTATACAGCCCTCCTTTACAGACCCTTGGCGAACAAGTAAAATCAATATTATGGGAACTCAAGCAGTATTAGAATATGCTAGAAGGAACAATTGTAAAGTTGTGTATCCCGCTTCAAGTTCAAAGTATGGTGGAGAATTAAGTTCCCCCTATGCTTGGACTAAGCTTCAAGGAGAAAAACTTTGTCAGCTCTATAATCAAACGTATGACGTTGATGTTGCTATACCAAGGTTTTATAACGTGTATGGTCCGAAACAGCCACAAGAGGGCGCTTTTGCAACCGTATTGGGTATATTTGAGAAACAGTTTGCCGAAGGTAAGCCGTTAACGATTGAAGGTAGTGGTGAGCAACGAAGAGACTTTACACATGTGGAAGATGTAGCAGAAGGTATAACACTAATTGGGGAACTACCTTTCCTATTTGGTGAAGAATGGGAATTAGGTACAGGAACTAATTATTCTATCAACGAGATTGTCGATTATTTTAATACAGAGGTAGAATATATTGAAGACCGTAAAGGCCAGTACCCCGAAACTCTTTGTACTGATACCAAAGCTCGAAGAAGATTAGACTGGAAACCTAAATGGGATTTATTAGATTATATTCAAACTGTAATAGATGGACTAAAATGAAGAAAGAAAAATTTTTAATTGAAATAACCTACAGTGAGTCTGGAAAAAAAGAAGTAATCAAATTAAAGACTGATGACCTGGCTTGGTCAATGGTTCAGTATCAAAGAAATCGAAAACAACTTACTTGGGAAATTATTCCTTCGGTTTAGTTACTAACGTACCCGTTATAACATAACAATCATTTAATAATCCTGGGATTATAGGTGTGATAGCTGTTTTACCATCCCACAAGCAAAGTGAATTATAATCTTGTGTAAAATTAAAAAGCGTATTGTCTTGTTTCCATCCCAATAGGGTTCCACCCCACAAAGAATTCCAGTTCGGTGTAATGAAAAGTGAAAAGCCAAACTGACTAGGGCGAAGCATTCTTTCCCCATAAAAATCATTTGATGAATAACGAGCCCACTCAATAGTTTCTATCTGGACCTGTTTACCAAGCTTGTCACTTGCAATAACTTCAAATTTTCCTCCTGGCTTAAATATACCATTTTCATGACTATCACAAATAAAACAATCACAATCTTCAACATGGTAACTAAACTTCCCAGGATAGTTACCCACCTGTCTTGAGTAGCTATAACTTGGTTGCCCTTTCTTAAACGATTCATAAGCTGTATTAAGCATTGCAGTTCTTTCCCCCTTATTATTTGCAAAGATTTGCGATACTTCATTAGTGTTTAAAAAACCACTGTTATCAGTATACCCTGCTACATAAGCCCACCAGTCTGTTGGACTTTCAATAGACAAGAAAGAATGAATTGCACTTGCCTCTTCAATATCTAATACGTTTTCTATAATACTATAATTCATTATTTACCCCATTTGCTTAAATCTATTAATATATATAAAGCTATACACCAAGAAGCTACTGCTATTACAACGTGTTCTAAGTTTATCATAATCCAAACTTAGTACCTTTAACTATTAAATCTAGTGCATCTTCTGATAATATCTTATTATCTTTTAACTCTACTAAGAATTTTCCTGTTGATTGTCCTTTGCACAAAGCTTGACTACCACCAAGAATAATATTAGAGCGCCCAGGTGAAATAATATACCTTTCATCTATTCCCTCTCTTTTGTATGTAAAAATCTTTATTCGTCTATCTTCTTTTTCAAGCTCAGTTAGTAAAGCCCACATTAAATCATCAGTAGAATCATCAAAAATAACCCATTCCCAATCTCTCCAAGTCAGTTGTTTTACTCCGTAGAAAACTTCAATAAATAAATCGGGATCAGAATTATTGGTATTAGTAAGTAGGCTTACTCTATTAGACCTCGGGTCTCTTTTATTTTTAAGCCTGTTCTTCTGCACTAAATTCTAATACTTGTTGGTCTTCATCAACTTCTGTAGGTATTACTTCTTGAACATTTGCTTCAACTGATCCATTTAGGAACCAATCTTTTGTGGGACTAGGTGATGCATGAGAACCTAAGCATTTGCCTTGTTCTTCTAATTCTTTCCAAGTAGTCTTTCCTCTAGTTACCAACCTATGAGCATACATATAGTGAGTACTACAAAGTCCACGAGTTTTTGCATCATTATCACAAACTGGTACTAAACATTTTACAGATGATGTAGCTTCTAAACCTTCCATATCTTCTTTGTCTCCAAATAAATTAATAATAATATTATAATATAACGAAAATTATTATGAACTTTACTGATAGGCAACAAAAAAAGATTGGGCAACTAGAGAGGTAGCTTGAGGTTTGGAGGTAAGAAAAGATAAAGACCTAGTTGCCCAACAATAAAATACTTATAGTCTTAGGTGTTATGCAAATGTTTCATTGCTCTTTTGAAAGTATATTGAGCCATGTCTTTAACTTTGATAGTAGCCTTGGTGGGATGAGAGGCTAATTCGTTAGCAGGTATAAAAGCTATCATCTCTTGTTCTAGATTTACTAAAGCAAAAATTTCTAATGCCTTGAAGTCATATTGCTCAGTTTTTGATATACCTATTTGTAAATTCCAAACAAAGCCTCGAGGTATAACTATCTGTCTTCCTTTGCCATTTCTATCTGGACTTGTTGAATATTGATTAGATGATTTAACTTGTACCCTAATTAGTTCTCCAGTTATATCGTTAGTAGCAAAAACATCAAAAGCTTGACCATGAGGTATAAGGAAAGGTTTGAAGCCTTCTTGGGATATATGGTAGCAAGCAAAAAACTCAGCAGTGTGGCCTTTTTGTTTATTACTATTTCCCATTAAATAGTCTACCATTAGGAATAGACGCATAATCAGTCTTATTATTGAATAGGTATAAAACACCCAAACTCAATACTTCCTTAGCAGTAGTAATAACCGTTCCCTTTTTGTAGTTGTTGACATTATTCATTTTCATATCTAAAACAAGAGTAGCATTAAAAGCAGAGGCTTGTAAATGTAATTCAAGTTTTACCATCTCAGGGATTTCAGATACATCAGATACAAAAACTAAGTCATCGATATTTAAGTTTTTCTGCTTGTGTAAATAATGGACAGTGTCTGAAATGGCATTACGTTGATAGTCTTTTCCTTTTTCTTTAGGCATATCTTCAACCTTGATATATAATATCTTATCCGAATAGTCCTTAAATCTTTCACGGTTTTCTTCATAATAAAAAGGTTTATCCTGCCCGTCAAAGGTTTTACTAGACTCGATTAAAACAAAAAGATTTACATAAGGTGAAAGTAGTGATAGGCGAATTTCTAGAACATCCAATTCATCATTGAATAGAAAGCAATCGATTATGTTTTTCTGTGATTCGTTCATATAGCTGTTTAGTTAATTCAATATCGTATAAAGCATCGTGTAATTCTTCTTCTTTTACTTCGATACCCAGGTATTTACAAACCTGGAACAATTTAAAATTAATCAACTTTTCCCTTTCTCCCATGAGATTATGTGCTACCATGTTCATAATATCAATAGGGGGAAACCAAAAAAAGCTACCAAAGTAGCTAAAAAGCTGTTTTTCAAACCAAGCTCTTAAGAAATCATAGTCAAACTTAGCATTATACCCTAAAAAATAAAATTTATCAGTTTTATCATAGGGATCTATATACTTATTAAAAATATCCAATAGTTCTTGTTTTATAAGGGGAGGATTGGGATAACCTTTTAAATCTTCAACTGTTGAATCTATAACTTCTAAAGCTTGTCTTGATACTGCTGAACCTTTTAAGGGCCTTACTTTAAAACAAAAGGATTCTTTCTCAATACCATCAATCTCAACAATTCCAGCTATTTGAACAACGGAATGTTTGCGAGGATTTAAGCCTGTGGTTTCAAGGTCAATCCAAAGTCTTTTCATTTCTTTCCTATCGGTTTATTGCTGCCCAATCAACGTGACCAAGTTTAGCCCCGTCATGGTGGTAGACTGCTACCGCCAAAGCATCCCAAAGGTGATTACTAATACCTTCTAATGGGTGGCCTTTCTTAGATTCACCAAATCTCAATTTTAATGATTGAATAACTTGAGTTTTCTTTTTACCTCTTACCCCACCCGTTATATGTGTAAGTATGGTTGGGCGAGTGTATAAATAAATATTAGTGTCTTTTCCAAAAGCTTTCTCGAACCTGCCTATTGCTCTTACAGTTAAGAAAGTTGTTTGACCCACTGCCATGCCATAAGACTGTACAAATTCAATAGCTAATGAGTCCTGGTCTGGATTAAAAGTTTCTAATGTTTTTTCGATTTCAAGGTTAGTATCGTATTGTATAAATTGGACTTTGTAATCTTCATCAATACCCACTAAAGCTGATTTATCAGTACCTGGGTCTATCCCGTATATCATAAATATTTAACCATCAAATTTATCTTTTGAACGTGTGGCTGTATTGTCTGTAGCGTGTGTAGCTCTTAAATAAATTGTGGAATTATTAGTAAGAGTGTTAGCACTTATTGCTGCAAAATGTAAACCTGGTATTTGAGCATGATCTGTTGATGTGCCCCTTGTATGCCCATTAGCATTAACAACTGCACTAGAAAAATCTGATACCTCGCTTACTTGAATTACAGCAGCGTCATTACCTGTAATTGTACTGGCATAACATAATATATTTATATGAGGTAAAACATTACCTGTGCCCCTTGCTATTTTACCTGGCCAATTTATTCTAGTAGTACTTTCAGTAAGAGTAGATAATTGTGGTGTACTTCTTCTAGGCATTCTCCACTCAAAACTAGTTAACTGGTCTGCCACAAAAGTTCTAGTATCACCTGAATCTTTATTCATTGCCATAATATTCTCCTTGTAAATTTTTAAGCCTAACAATAAAAAGTTCTTTAGCGCCAGCCAATCCCTTTTCATAATATTTGCTAAACAATAATTAAAATTAACGTATTGTGTGAATGGTTTATGTGTTCCCCAATCACTTTAATTTTTATCTTAACAAATTTACTGTTAGGCTTATCTATAATTTAAAGGATATTAGCCTTCATTCGTACTAAGTTTTTTAGCAGCATCCATAGCTTTCCCCATTAACTCGGTTGCAACTAGGAAAGCTTCGTTTGCATTTTCATGATAAACCTTTACTTTTGGTTTAACATTACCTTTTGAATCCACTGCATATTCAACATTTGATGAAGCTCGGGGATAGATCTCAACTTCTTTTTGTAAAAGTTCCCCTTTTTCATTTACAGTTTCAGTAACTCTCATTGCAGGATTACTATTAAACTGTTCCATTTGATTTACAATTTGTTCATCTGGTTTTTGCTCATTTGCTTTTTTTGGCATTATTTTTCCTCTTCTTGTTTAGTAGAAGCTTCAAGACCTCTCATATAGCCCTGGTGTTCTACTAGCTCTTGTTTAACTTTAGCTAATTCATCTTGCACTTTTGTTAATTCTGAAACAAGCGTATTATGTTGCTCTACCATAACTTCCATCGTAGCTTGAGCTTCTTGTTTTAAGTCTACATTATTAGTTTCTTTAGACATTATTATACTCCTTCTTTTCTGTATTGTTCTATCCAATTTTTCTTTTCCCTGGAAGGGACCCCTGTAAAATAATACCAGTGTCCATAGAGGTCAAAGAATTCTTTAACTGTTTTTTTTCTCCATGTATCAGTCATCTTACTGCCTACAATTTTTACTCTTTCTTCAGGCGTCAAACCTTTTAAATCGTCTTTCATATCTTGATTATTCATTAAGCGCTTCCAATAGTTTGAGCTGATTGCAATATTAAAGCTAAAGACTCTTCCTCACTAGGTATTTTAGAACCAACCGCCTGTGTCATAATTAATAATTCACCATATAATTCCATGTGGGAAACTATTAAAGGTATACAAGCCTTTTCTAACTGAGGGTGCTCTTTTATTAATTCAATAGCTTTCAATCCTGCAGATAAAGTTTTAATACGAATTTTAGCAAGAGGGTCATCCTTTAGATCTTCGTTAAGTAATTCCTCTAATGATATCATTAATTTTTTAAAATTCACTAATTAACCCCATTTTCCTCAAGTTGCATTTTAATTTTTCCGGTAGATTCTAAAATATAATCAAATACACCTGCTATCTTTTCGGTATCATGTATTGTATAGTTTTCCCCTTTATATTCAATAACCTGTCCAGGCTCAAGAGTACCCATATTAATTTTATTTCCATCAATATCAACCATATTTAACATAGGGGTCAAAGTAAATAAACAATCCATTAATGCTAAATCAAGTTTAGCTGTTGGATTAAGTTCGTTATCAAATAAATTATCCCAATCATGAGCATCCATTTTTGATAAAGATATTTTGTCACTTATCAAATTCATCTTCTCAACAATCGTACCATCGGGGTAGTGTATTTCTTTTGCTTTTATCATATTCAATCTCCGTTTAGTTTAAGTATTATTATAATTGTATAAATAAATTTACAAACCATTGAACTCATTGTAACCGTTTGCTTGTAAAATAGTGTACCTAAAAGAAATTAATCTTATAAGTAATATTGTATTATTCAATTAAATAAATATAGTAAAGGTTAATAAATAATTTTAAGATCATAATTGTGGTGCTTGATTGCCTGAATAACAATAATGATAAACTAAACTTAAATTGCTAGAATATCACAAGCACCACAGTAAAATGGAGAAGTCATGAAAGATAAAAGATATAAAGTTGACCAGTTTATAGTAAATGAGATGAGGCTTTGTAGGGAAAAAGGTATGACCTATCAAGAAATTGCCGACGGCTTTGAAGTCTCTTATTCAACTGCATTATATTGGTGCAATGATGAACAGCGTGCAAAACAAAGAGAAAAGAATGCAAAGCGAAGAAAAACAGGAAAAGAATTAAAAGCATCAATCTCACGTGACTTGTCAAAAAGAAAAGAAGCATTTAGAATTGATGAACGAGTAAAACTTAGACACGAGATCCAAGCAGCAATAGATGAGAAAAGAAGTAAAAGGAAAACCGTAAAAGGAATGGATATAGACTCTGCAAAGAAATTAATCAAAAGCGGTAAATTGAATAGACCAAATGCCAAAATTCAATGAACAAATAATCAAACTACATAAAGACTTGAATAAGTCTGAGCTCGTACTGTATTTAATTGTACGAAGATACATTGATGCGGGTACTCCATTGAGTTTAGAACGCGTCCAAAAGCTGATGTTAAAACTCTCTGATCTCGAGATGGGCAGACAAATAGTCAATCTAAAAGAAAAAGGGGTTATAAAATATGATTCTAGCTCAATAACTGACGCTTTTACGGGTGAAAAATGTGTTTTATTACCTGTAAAGATGCAATCAGAGAGTGGGGGCGACGAGCATTATATATACTATTTAGTAAATACTTATAATAATAGTAATAAAGATAATACTTCTATTAGTCTAGCGAAAACTAAGGTGACAGTAAAGTATAAACGGGCACTGCAGAGTCTGACAGTGATTCATATTAAGAAAGCTCAATTAGATTTAGTAAATTATTTTGCAGATAAACTTGTTGCAAAACAAGGCGTAGGTAAGACACCTGACTGGCGTAGACAACAATGGGCTATTGCAGGTCGAGTATTAAAAGAAGGTAAGCTATCTTTGGATGAATGGAAAGGCGCTATTGATTATTTTCTAGCGCAGGAATTCTGGGATGATAAACTTAATTCTTTAAAGCAGATTGAAGCTAACTTACATCAATATGTAATGAAGCGTAAGAAAACCACAACCGTTACCAAACAGGTTGATATTATAAAGTAGAGGATATATATGAATTTTGATTTTGACTTTCCGTATGATGATAACGTAAACCACAGTACTTATTATTATTTTCAACAAGGTTTAACCGCTGAAGATATTACTAGAGTACATGCACTGGCTGATACTGTTGATTTTGATGTTGCAACCACTGCTAGTAATAGCATTGATGATGAATCACTTGATAGTGTAAGAAAAAGTAAAGTTAAGTGGCTCCCGAAAAATGAATCAAGTCAGTGGCTATATGAAAAGATAGGGCAAATGGCTATAGAAGCTAATGAAGCTATATACAAATTTGACTTAACAACTATGAGAGAAAATTTACAATATACAGTTTATCCGGCCGATGCTGGTCATTATGATTGGCACATGGATAATGCAGGCGGCGGGATTATGACACAACGTAAGTTAAGTTGTACGATTGAATTAAGTGAACATGGACAAGACTACGAAGGTGGTAAACTACAGGCTAATGTTGGTAATGGAATTATTGAAATGCCACAAGGTGCTGGAACGGTTGTTTTCTTTCCTTCTTTTATGTTACATCGAGTTACACCTGTAACTCAAGGAGAACGTAAATCTCTTGTACTATGGATAGGAGGGAATCATTACAAATAAAAATTATTTAAAACTTTGGGGCTTTAATGAAAAAGATTATGAAAAAACATTTAATGAATTACAACTTAGTAAAGGGGTTGAAAAATATCTTAATGAATATATTGACAGTTTCCCTAATGGTGGTGGTTTATGTTTTATGGGGGATCCAAAGATTATTACCCGAACAATGGCAAGAACATGTAAAGAAATTTATGATAGAGGCTTATTCAAGAATAGAGTTAGTTTGCTTGATGTTCCTAGCTATCTTATTGGAATTAACTCGCTTGATTTTGGAGATCGCTCTAGGGAAGAAGCAAAAATAAATGAAAATTTAATTAATTCAGATTTATTTATTTTACAAGAGCTGGGTTTTACTAAATGGAATGAAGCTCAAAGAACAAGATTGTATTCGCTTATATATAAAAGGTACTCAAATAATTTACCAATATTTATTACAGTAAACGGTACACCTGAGAGTTTGGAACAAAATATTGGAGGCTCAAATTTTTTTAGAGTTGCTGATGCATGTAAATTTATACAACTATAAAGGGGATTATAATGGCAGATAAAATGGGTTTAAAAGCTATTATTGCAAATTATCAAGATATGCTTGATTCTGGCAAGATAAAACCAAACGGTTCAGGACATAAAAGATTACTTGAATTAAAACAAAAATTAAAGGATAAATATCTAGAAAGTTATTATGGCAGATCGATTACCACAAAACATTGAAGCTGAAAACGTTGTTTTAGGATTGATGATCTTGAGTAGAACTTGCTTAGCTAAAGGAATGGCTGACTTGTCTCAAGATCATTTTCATCGAAAAGATAATGGACTAATCTTTAATGGTATGCATGCTTTATTTGAAAAAGGTAAAGATGTAAGTATTGTATCCTTAACAGAGCAATTAAAAAGCACCAACACTTTATCAGCAGTAGGGGGTGGATTAAGATTAGCTGAATTAGCTGAAAGCTCAATATCAGATACTGAGTTTGAAACTTATACTGCTATACTTGAAGACAAGAAAGTAAAAAGACAATTAATTATTGTAGCAAATGAAATACAAACAAAAGGCTACGATGATGTAATGGACCAAGATGCTTTTCTTAAATATTCAATGGATGCTTTATGGAAAGCTACACCTTACTATTCCAGTTCTATTAGAGTTGTTAGCTCTGGGGATATGTCTGAAGTAAGAAGACAAGATTTTATTACAAGAAAGAATAGAAGAATTATAAACTTTGGTTGGGACAACCTTGATGAACTAATAGTAAATGGATTAAGTCCAGGAGATATTAGTATTATGGCTGCTAGACCCGGACTAGGTAAATCATCTGTAAAAACAAACATGATGTACAATTTACTTGAAAATGGTTTAGGGGTTGTAAACTTTGGTATTGAACAAGGCTTTTCAACAGAACAAGATAGACTAGAGTCTATCATGACCAAGATACCCTTATCAGAGATACTACGCTCATGGTCTTGGGATAACAATGATTATAGGTTAAAACTAATTCAAAAAGCTAACAAGAAGATTGATGAAGAATATAACTATCATGTTATCCCAAGTCGTTCAGTATCCGTTGCAGATGTAAGAAGTGTATTATATCAAATAACTCAACAAAGAAAAGTTGATGTTGTCTTCTTTGACTTGTTTGATAAATTGATGGATGTTAATGTTGCAACAAATAAAGCTCAAACTGTTGGGGTAAAGCTAGGGGAAATGTCAAGAATGGCTGAAGAATTTGATTGCCATATCTGTTGTCTTGTTCAAATAAACAGAGGCGTTGAAGGGCGTTCAGATAAACGACCAAAAATTAGTGATTTGAAAGATTCTGGTAATTACGAGGAAGCAGCTAGACTTGTAATGCTTTTATATAGAGAAAAATATTATTTTCAAGATTCAATGAATGATGAGATGGAAATCATCGTTGCTAAGCAATCAAACGGACCAACTGGGACGGCAACAATGGTATTTGATGAAAGTACCCTAGAGATTACACCAAGTGACGGTGGGCTAGAGAATTTTTAATGATACAGAATATTATAATAGCAACCAGTATAATAATTTTTATTGGAATTATAATTTGGAGGATTTTTAATGATTACGACTATTAAGAGTGATAATACAAATGATCTCTATTTACAAACAGTAAAAGCTGTAAGAGATAAAGGCGAATTACTTGCAAAGACGCGGGATCTTATGGGTGTTCAATTAATATTAACTAATCCACATAAAAACCTTTTGTATTATAAAAAGAATTGGAAATGGTGTTTTCAAGAATTATTTGATAGAATGTCTGGAGTATTTGGGGTTGATGAATATTATCAAAACCCTGGACTTGCTTATGAATATAGACCCGCTTGGAAAAGAAAACTTGCTAAAGAAGACGGTAAATTTCATTATGCTTATGGTCAATGTTATAAGCTTCAAGTACCCGCAACAATAAAATTATTGAAGAAAGAAAAAACAACGCGGGAAGCTATTATTAATATGTGGAATGATGAATATCTTTTAAACGTTCCCGATTATAATAGAAGACCTTGTACACTTACACATCATTTTTTAAGAAGAGATGATAAACTACATTTGTTTACTAACATGAGGACTAACGATATAATCAATCTATTACCTTATGATATCTTTCACCATACATTTTTACAGATTTACATTGCACAACAATTAGGACTTGAGGTTGGGGAATACCACCACTTTGCTTCTCACATGTATTACCCAAAACGTAGAGAATTACCTGAAAGAAATTTCTTGGAAAATTTTATAAACAAACTGGAAAATGTTAAAGAAATGCAATATGAAATTGTGCCCACCTCATTTGGACATGACTTACATGGGTCAATGCAACAGAATTATGATATGTATGGAGATAGTATATCAAACTTGGAAAACATCAGCTCACCTTATATCAGAGAAATGATTAAGCTGATCTTGAATATGCCTACTGAAAATAAAGAGTTTAACTGTCTAAGATAGCTTTATTTTAAATAGTTCTTGTTACCTAGATTTTTTATTGTTATATTTGATTAATCAATTATACACAATTATTAAATAGGAGGTCAAATGACAAATAAAGAGGCAGTATATCTTGTTAAAACATTTCAAGAAACTGGATCTTGTTCTGTATTTGATGAACTTTGGTCTTCAACAGTAATGATGGTTAATCCGTACAAATATTTTGACCCAAGCGGGGCAAGAGATGAAGAAGATTTTGAACAAATTACACGTATTGGATTATATCAAGCCATTAATACTTGGGAAGATGGTAAGGGTTCTTCAGTACTAACATGGATTAGAATGAGAATGCACCAAGCACTTATTAAAGAATTAAGAAAGATAACAAGAGAAGGTAGATTAGGCCATAAAATTAGTATGGACAATTCGGTATTTTTAGAAGATGATTCTAAATCAAATGTTGAACAACTAATTTATAAATCATTAAGTGAAACTGGTGGCTATAATAGACAATTCAATGAAGATCTATATTGGCAAATATATGCTGATGTTGAAGAAAAGGTTTCAAAGAATAGATCATTAGCAAAGGTATTCTATTTCAAGATTGCTTTCCCTAATGCAACAAGAGAAACAATTAGTAAAGCATTTGGCTTAAGCAAACCCTGTATTAGTACATACTTTACAACTATCAAAACTTGTATTGATTTAGCAAAAAGGAAATATGCAATTTAATTTAGGAAATAGTTATACTATAGTTACTAATGCTACACCTGAAGAAGAAGCATTGCTTCATCAATGGTGTAATAAAGAATATGAATATTACGGGCTGGACTTTAGTCAAAAGCCACCCCGCCGTATGAAAATGGTTAGTAAATTACCTTATTTTAAATACAATAAATTTCCAGCAGGCTGGACAGGTAAGTTTCTTCAAAGGTTACGGAAAGATCCGGCCAAAGCGGCTAATTCCGAGTACGTAACCTTTAAAGATGTTAGACATAAAGCTAATAGTAATCCAATGCCAATGAGATTAACACCAGGCTATAATGTTCCAGAATTACGTGATTATCAAGATAGGGCACTAAAGGCATCTCTTAAATCAAGTAGAGGTATTATTCATCATGCAACAGGGGCTGGTAAAACTGTTGTGACTGCTGCAATATTAGCTGAATTAGGTTTACCCTCTTTGATTATTGTACCAACACTTAATCTATTAATACAAACAGCTGAAGATTTAAAAGGCTTTTTAGGTGAAGACTTTGTAGGGGAAATCGGTGAAGGCGTTTTCAATCCAAAATTATTTACTGTTGCTACAGTTCAATCAGTATGGTCAAAGATTAAACGAAATGACGAAGATTTAAATAAATTATTTAAAGCAATTGATGTACTATGTATTGATGAAGCACACCATATCAATGTTGCCGGTAAGAACAAAATACAAAATACTTACTTTCAAATTGCTCTGATGCTCGATTGTTATTATAAGTTTGGATTAACTGCTACACCTGGTGACCCTGAGTCATTAGAAAGGGAATTACTTGAAGGCGCAACAGGTAGAGTTATTGACCATGTTAGCAGTAGTGAATTAATTAAAAGGGGTTTATTAACAAGACCCGAAATACAGATGTACAAAATTCATCCACCTCAAAGATACTCTGATTGGCAAGCAGCTTATAAACAAAATATTTTAAGGAATGCTAAAAGGAATGCTCAAATTGTTCGCTTAGCTGAACAATATTCAGCACAGGATAAATCAGTATTGATTACTGTAACCAGAGTTGATGAACATGGAGGTTTATTAACTGATATGATTGAAGATGCAGTATTTATGTCAGGCAAAACACCAGCTGAAGAACGTAAACAAATACTTGAAGATTTTGGTAATAAAAAGATAAAAGTTTTAGTTAGTACTGTTGTTAATGAGGGAGTTAACATTCCATCAATGGATGTTATTATTATGGCGGGTGGTGGTAAATCAAATAAACAAACTGTTCAAAGGGTTGGTAGAGCATTACGTAAATCTGAAGGTAAAAGTAAAGCAATGATAATAGATTTTTATGATGCTGACAATGGTATGCTTGAACGCCACTCAAAAGCAAGATTGAAGACTTACAAAAAAGAAAGTGAATTTGAAATTAAACCAATAATTGAGATAGACTAATGGGTTTGGGTAGAGATAAAATAACAGGTGCTTATACAATGGATATAAATTATAAGAAGTATGACTGGGGCGCTGATTTTTATATTCCATCTCCACAAACTCAAACTTCAAATATGACGTTTGATAAAGCTCAATCATTTGGATTTAAAATATGTTCACCATATAGTTTTATATATAATCCAGGTAAACCGAGTGATATATTCAACAGTTCAAATGCTCCAAGTCCCGAAGAGCAAAATGCAACAGAATATAATGAAGGTTTTAAATTTGATTTAGGTTTAGAAATTGAATTGCCACCAGGTACATGTTTTTTGGTTTTATCACTGGACGAATCAAACTTTGAAAGTTATGTTATTGACAATGGGGAACCTAATAAGTTTTTTGCAATTACTCTATATTGTAAAAAAGGTAATGGTAAAATAACTGAATATAAAAAGGGTCAACCATTACTTTGGGTATTACCAATACCAGATATGGCTTATAGCTATCAATATAGAAAACAAGGTGGATTAATTGGGAAGAAATAGAAGAAAATGGGGCGGTCTTAAAGCTAAGTACCGTAGAAGATTTAAATTAGAAAAAAAGAGACGAGAGGCTATGGAGCAATATGCAAGCAAAAGAAAAAAATCCAGTAAAGAAGATAAAAGAAAGTAGCTTATATAAACAATTATCTATTTATGTTCCTAAGCATCAAAGAAATTTTGTTGCTATTTGTGAAGAATTTGTAAAAGCTAAATACCCAGGTGAAAGTTTATCAGCTTTTATTCTTGATTGTATAAGAGATAAAATTAATACATTATCAAGAGAAGATAAGAAATTGTTTGAAGAGCAAGCATATAAACTTGCTAAAAAAGAAAAACCATCTACAAGTGATTTTGTAGATAAGTTCATTAAAAATATGTAGGAGGTACGCATGGCTATGAGCACACTAACAAGGGATGACATCAAGAACATTATTGATATGCCCGATTTATCCACTAAAGAAATTTGTGAGGTAATCAAAAAGGAACTCAATATTGAAATTGAACCTACCCTTGATAAAAGCGAAATGATTGATGAAGTTTATAATGCTTATCAATTAGCTTTACAGGAAATTGAAAATAAAAAGAATGAAGCAAAAGTTGAAAAGACCAAAATTAAATCAACAACAGGCTTTAATATTACTGTAAAAGAGTTTATTCTTAACTTAATTAAAGAAAATAAACATACTAAAAAAGATATTATTGATATAACTAATACAGAACGCGGTTATGCTGCAAAAGGTTCTACTTGTAAAACAAGAGTCTCAAGGGTTGTTAGAGAGTTAATCAAGCAAGGTAAACTAAAAGTTGCAGCTGATGGCATTTACAAATATGAGGAGTAAAAGATGATCTTAATTTTAGAAGGTGTTGATTGTGCCGGTAAAACTTGGATGGCTGAAAGAATACTTAAGCAAGCTCCAAACGCTTATTTAATTAAGCATGGTAATAGACCAACAGAAGATTCAGCAGCAGCATCACACATGTTATATAAAAGTTATAAAGCAATGCTCGATACTTATGAGCAAGCAATTAAACCAACAGGTGGTATACTTATCTTTGATAGGTTTTACATGTCTGAATTGATTTATGGACCTGCTACTCGAGGGTATAATTTACTTACACTTGAGTATCAAGAAGAATTAAGCAAACGTTTAAAAGATAATGATCATTTGTATGTTGAAATTACAGCTACAAAAGAAAACATTATTAAACGTATGGAATCAAGAGGTGAATACTATTTAAAACTTGAAAAGCTTGATTCTATTATAACGGGCTATGAAAATTTTTATGATATAACTACATTAAACAGGGCCAGAATAGTTTCTGGAGATAGCAATGTTGATTTCTTAATCAACGAAAGGATAAAAAATGGGTAAAAAAAGTAAAGTCTTTTATGATCTTAATGATAGAGCAAACAAAGCTATTTATAATAAAGGTTATAGAGCGGGTAAAAAATCTGCACAAAAACCTATCAAAGGGGTTTGGAGAAGACTAATGTTTGTATTGAAAGGTAAATAATGTTACAGTTTAAAAAATTACACCCTGATGCTATAGTACCTAAAAGGGCGCACGGAGATGATGCTGGCCTGGATGTTTATACTATTGAAGATATACGCATTCCTGCCAGAGGTGATATGGTAACTGGTTTAGGATTAGCTTGTAAGTTTCCAAAAGGCCATGCATTATTGGTCTATAATAAATCAGGCAGGGCAACAAAATTAAAATTAGATAAAGGCGCTGAAGTAATTGACGCAGGCTATAGAGGTGAAATACATGTCCACCTATTTAACCATTCTGATCTTAGTGTTATAATTAAAAAAGGTGAAAAAATTGCACAGTTAATTTTAGTACCAATTTGGGCAGGTCAACCCGTTGAAGTTGATGAGCTTGATAATACTGAAAGAGGCGATGGAGGTTTTGGAAGCTCAGGTCTTACTTAAATGTTTGTTCAAGTTACTGGTAAAAATATGTCTGAACTATGGTTCAATCTTTTAGTACATACTGCTACTGGTAATCAACACTCTTATTATTATCCAACAATGTTTTCTCGAAGAGTTTATGGATATACAGAGGGGATACATTTTGATGATACAATTATAGAAAAGGATTTTTATAAATACTCAGGGTATAATAAAGATATGAAGTTGAGCAGATTAAGAGAAAGCTATTTTGGACCCAAAGTTGAAAAACAATATGATTTATTAGTCTCTCAAATTCGTCAATTACAGCCAAGACAAGCAAGAGGTTTAATTAGTTTTTCTGAGCCAGCTTTTAATAGGACTGATAGACTTAAATGTTTAGATAGTTTATATATACAAAAGTCAACTATGACTGAATATGAAGCTTTAATTGTATTTAGAAATACTGAAATATGGCCAAAAACTTATATGGATTTTGAATTTTTAAACGAAATGCTAGAGGGGTTTGTAGAGCAACGTGTTAGATGTACTTTATTCTCCTGCTTTATGACATCGTCATTTATCAATATGCACCAGGCCCCTACAGCAGCAATGATGATGAGGAAGTATGGTATTACTAGTTGGAATCCATCTTTTAAAGAAATGCTAATAAGATTTAAAGATAAATTTGGTGACCCTGCAGTTTTAGAGACAGTTAAAATGCAGTGGATAAAAAGGGTATTAACTCGTACTTATAGATTATTTGAAGAAGACGGTGTTGATATTGATATGTTAATTGGAGATTAAATGAAAGAATATAAAAAGATTGCTACAGAAATTGGTAAACTAGTTACAGAAAAAAACAAAGCTTATGGTGATTCATTTGGTAATGGGCATAAGGTTTTAAAAGTCTTATACCCAGACGGTGTAAAACCCGAACAGTTTATAGACATGTTAACTACAGTCCGTGTTATTGATAAGTTGTTTAGATTGGCTAATGAAAAGGATGCATTTAATGAAAGCCCTTGGCGTGATATTGCAGGTTATGCTATTTTAGGGGCGGCAAATGATGAAGCAATCCTAACAGAAGAAGATGAATCAGCTGCAAGTTACGACATAAAAGGAAAAGAGGAATAACATGAACAAATATTTCTATTCAGCCAAACTATTAAAAGTAGTAGACGGGGACACAATTGATGCCCTTATTGATGTAGGATTTGATATATGGGTAAAAAAGAGAATAAGATATATGGGACTAGATACTTGGGAAAGTAGAACTAGAGACCTTGAAGAAAAGAAAAAAGGTTTAGCAGCTAAAGCTAGAAACAAAGAATTACTTGAAACCAATGATAGTAAGTTTTTTGTTCAAAGCCACGGCCTTGGTAAATATGGAAGATTATTAGGTGAGGTATTTATTGGTACTGAAGAACAGCCAATAAGTGTTAATCAGCTTTTAATTCAAGAAGGCCATGCTTATATCTATGATGGTGGTACCAAGAAAGTTTTTGGTAGCTAAACTTATATTTAATTAATAATTAAATTACGGAGAATTAATGACACAACCTGTACATGAATGTATTGAACAAGCAGTTTTAGATTTATATAAAAATGGTCAAGAAGTAAAGCCACTTAAATGGCAATCAACTGAAGTTGAACATCCAATGATTGAAATAACACAACGTTTCTATCAAATGAGAATGCCAAGTAATATATCTATACTTCAAAGCCAAACTAAAGCTGATCAGCCTTGGTCTGAAGACCATTTTCAAGAACGTGTATCAGGTGAACCATTAAACCCAGGTAATCAATATTATAACTGGCCTTATTATGACCACGGTAAAGATAATGACCGTTTTCGTGAAGGTGATAAACAGTTTAGCCATTCTTATATGGAAAGATATTGGCCACCTCGTGATTTAAAAGGTATACGCTACAACTATGGGGATCTAGATCATCTTGTTGAGCGTATGAAAAAAGATCCATTAACGCGTCAAGCTTACCTTTCTGTGTGGTATCCGGAAGACCAAGTTGATATTGGTGAACGCGTACCTTGCACATTGGGCTATCATTTTATGATACGTGATAATCGGTTGCACTGTACTTATTTAATTAGGAGTTGTGATGTACGTAGGCATTTTAAAAATGATATTTACATGACAATTCGCCTAGCACAATGGGTAAAAGATAAGCTTGAAATGGATCTTCAAATGGGTGATTTAAATATGTGGATTGGTTCTTTACATGCTTGGTCCTTTGAAAGAACAATGTTAAAGGCCGGTACAGTATAGTGTTCAACTTTTATAATGTAGGTGGAATCTATGGAGGAATTGGTGGAGCATTGTTGGGAGCCCAATGGGGAGGCTTTGATGTCAAATTCAATATTGAACCTCGAGCTTTTTTTAATCCTGATACATTTATGAACAACTTTCCCAAAGCCCGTTGCACAACTGGTTTTGATAACTATAAAGATTTGAGAGGCACGCCAAGCCACCTAATTATTGGATCACCAGATTGTAAACAGTTTAGCAACTTAGGTACAAAGAGAAAAGATAAAGGAAAGCTACATGAACTAGACCCTTTTGATTTTGATTATGTAAAATTTTTAACAGCCGTTAACCATATTCAACCCGATTGTTTTATATTAGAAAATGTACCCAATGTTTTAAAGACTTTATGGTTTGAGGGCAAAGAATTAAAGTTTAAAGGTAGTGGAGATTCTATCTATGAATTACCTAATTATAATATTCAAACTGTTATTTTAAATGCTTTGGATTTTGGAGTACCACAGAGCCGTAAAAGAGTTTTTGTAATTGGAGCTAAAAATTTTGTACCTGATTTTGATATGGATAAAGTAAGTACAGATTTAATTAAAAAATATTATAAAGGAAAGATTTTAAAAGAAGTGTTAAATATACCAGACGGTGTACCAAACAATAAGCCACCAAGACATTCTGCTAAAAGGGTAGAAGGTTTTTCTAAACTAAAAATAGGTGAATCATATTATGGTACACAAAATAATTTGAGACTAAATCCGGAAAAACACGCAGGTACTATCGCATCTCATTGTTCCCGTTTTGTACACCCCCACGAGTCTAGGGTTTTAACCGTCAGGGAGAATGCTAGAATTATGGGTTTTCCAGATAGCTTTGAGTTTTATGGAAATGAATCTGGACAATTAGACCAAGTAGGAAAATCAATAGTCCCCCAAGTATCAATGGCAATTGCTTATTATATTAAAGGGATGCTAAATGACTAAACTCGACTCAACTAAATTATTTTCTTTAATCCAGATTGAAGATGTAATAAAAGATTATATGCCGATTCAAAAAATTGGCGAAAACTACAGGTGCAAATGTCCATTCCATCATGACAGTGATCCCTCATTAGTCATCTCACCCAGAATTGGTATTTTTAAATGCTTTGGCTCTGGTTGTGGAGAAACAGGTAATGCTGCAAGTTTTATTGCAAAATATGAAGACATACCTTACCCACAAGCTTTAAAAATGTTAGCTGATAAAGTAGGTAGACCAGATCTAGCACCAAAGGCACAAACAAAAGAGTTCAAAGATGTTTTTGAAATAAACCAATTTGCTTTAAACTTATACTCTAATATCTTATTTACAAAAGATGATGCAAGTGCTAATGCTAGAACGGCTTTAAGGGAACGTAGAATAACACAAGAGACCGCAAAACTGTTTCAATTAGGGTATTCACCAAATTCATGGACTTGGCTCGTAGACCAGCATTTAGACAATGGTTTACTCGAACAAGCAAATCTTATATTAAAGACTGATGCAGGCCACTATAGAGATTACTTTAAAAATAGAATAATCTTCCCTATGTTCCATCAAAAGAAATTAATTGGGTTTACAGGTCGTACACTGGGCGTATCTCAGAAAATTCCTAAATATCTAAATTCAAAAGATAGTGACTGGTTTAAAAAATCAAAACTATTATATGGTTGGGCTCAAAATGCCCAACAAATAAGAAGACAAAAAGAGATTGTAATTACGGAAGGACAATTTGATGTATTACAATTACACCAACGAGGTATTCAAAATGCTGTTGCAGTATCGGGTAGTTATTTTGGAGCTGATCAGGCTAACTTATTTCAAAAAGCTGTAAAGAAAGCTACGATAATGAGTGATGGTGACAAAGCAGGTATTGAAGCAACAATAAGAATTGGGGAATTTTTAATTGAACGAAATATCGACTCTCATATTATTCATGTTGAAGGTAAAGATCCCGATGATCTAGCACGTTATAAACACCGATTTAACTGGGATAAACTTAATACTAAATATGGTTATAATTTTGTTGAGTTTTGTCATCAACAAAAAGGCTTAGAATCTACTTTAAAACGTATATCGGGGCACCGTAATAAATTAAAATTAAGCCAGGATTTAAAAATACTAAGTGACTTGTCAGGTTATGATGAAAAACATTTAGAACATTGGTTAGCCCAATATAAAAAAGCACCATTGACTGAAATGTTAGATTTAAAAAAAGATGAATTGAATCTAGAAGATGAGTTAATGTTATTATATGCTTGTGATGATATAAACGTTCCGATTAATGGTTTTTTGAAGAATAGACTAGATAAAGATTTAATAAAGGTAATTGATGATAAACCTAAAGGATTAACTCAAGATTTAGCAAGAAATACTAAGTATGCGTCTAGATTATCAATACTTGACAATATTAAAGATAAAGATAAATACGCTAAAGATTTAATAACTAAACTTAATCTTGATTATATGAAAAAAGAAGTTAGTAAAAACAAAAAATTATATAAAGAAACTCAAGATTCTAAATACTTAGAACAAGTAGAATCTATGGTTAAGAATATTAACAAAATGAAACTAAAGGTTAGAAATGGACAAAGTTATAGCTCTTCGATTTGATAATTTAAAAGAAATATCAACAGTAAAAACATTATTAGAAATTGGCTTATCAGATTTAGAAATAAGCCCAGGTGATGCTATTATTGGTAGACAAGTTATTGACCAACTCAATAAATGTGGTGAAATGATGCAAAAGCAAAATGGCAAGACTAGATAGAAAAGAATATTTTATGTCAATTGCAGAACTTGCAGCTTTAAGGGGTACTTGCCCCCGAGCTCAAGTTGGCTGTGTATTAGTTGATGAAAGAAACCGTATCAAAGCTACAGGTTATAATAGTAGCCATCCGGGCTCTTGTCATTGTGATGATCATAATTGCTTAATATCAGAAGGCCATTGTATTAGAACAATTCATGCAGAAGTTGCAGCTGTACTTAATCTAGAAAAACAATATAAAAATTTAACTGCTTTTGTAACTCACGAACCTTGCATGCATTGCTACAAGATATTAACAGCGGCGGGAATAACTAAAATTTATTATAAATTTCCTTATGGTGATCATGAAGAAGAGTATTATGAATTACAAAATGAGATTGGCGTTGAGATGAAGGAGTTTGCAAATGTCCCGTTTTAAAATAAAGGAAATGATTGAAGTAATTGATAACTCAATCCAGACGTTAGAACAATTAAAAGAAGAGCTTCAAAGAAATGAAAAGGATTTGCTTAAATTCTAT
>Ga0222718_10000640_pt1 | contig 35761 bp, 53 predicted proteins | sample C33_27DmetaG_FD_165045 | JGI IMG/M metagenome (GOLD analysis project Ga0222718, IMG submission 165045) | Estuarine water microbial communities from San Francisco Bay, California, United States - C33_27D | ecosystem: Environmental > Aquatic > Marine > Unclassified | place: USA: California...
ATAGAAATTAGAAACATGGAGATGAAAACAGGTAAGTCTCGACACAGTTCATCTTTTGAATGCGATCGATGGAAAACAGGAGCACTAAAAGCAAAACAAACACACATGTACTTGCTCAACGCTTATAAATTTTGGTTAATTAAAAACACGTCAGAGGAAACTGATGTGAACAATAAGTTGACTGCTCTTATCGAGCTTCTTGTGGAAGACCCTACTGATTTTTGCGAAAAAGCCAAGCTGCTACTATACTGACGTGGTCTTGTGAGTAAGAACGGTCTCACAAAACCAAACTAGGAGTGCGTGTTCGTTTTTATCGTTTCCGACGCGCCGCAAGTTTCTGACTACCTGATATCAGGTGGTTAAGAAGGCTCCTAAAAAATTCATCATTTTTTACCAATGGACATTATTAAAGAAATCAAACAAATCAAAGTGGCTGTAGAAAGTATCGATGTTTCGTTACAACTCTTAGCTTCAGAAAACACAGGAGCACGTCGAACTTCTGGTTTTGTAAGTAAAAGAGTAGTAGCCCAAAGGCTCAATATCCCCAGTGTAACTTTAGATAAGTTAATTCACCAGGGTTTAGTCAGTAACGGTAAAACAGGTCTTGTTGAAGGTACTCACTTCTGTAAAATAGATCCAGTAGAGAAGAACAGCTCTAAGTTTCTCTACGACATACACAGTATTATCCACTCTGCTTGGAACAATTTTAAAAATGGTTAATCTTTCTCGCGGAGCACAAGACCTCGTTAAAACCCTGTTTAAGGGAGAGGAAAAAGAAAGGATGATTTCTGCAGGAGTCGTAAGAACGATTCTTGCAGACATGATCAAACTTTACTTTGAGCACAAAACTGCGGTAGGAAAAGGTGTTTTAGTTTTTAACCCAGTACAACCAGAGTTGTCTAACTATCTGACAGTAAAAGACCTAGAGAACGACCTAGCCGTTGCTCAAGAGTCAATGAACAGAGAACTAGAAGAGCTGTTCGAGTTGATTATTAAAGTGATTCAAAAAGAAGATGACAACGAACTAGCTTTGATAGCGATGATCCAGGATTCAGAGGTAGCTGTACATCTGATAGATCCCGTGGAGGCAAATAAAAACATAGATGAATTATCAAACGGTATTATTTTCTGAGGACGACTACGTATCACCTCCAGAACTAATAGCTACTACCACAGCTTTTTTTGGTGGTTCTATAAACCTAGACCCTGCTAGCAGCGAACAAGCGCAGTCTGTTGTACAAGCAGATAACTATTTTACTTGGAAAGAAAACGGACTAAAACAAGAGTGGAACGCTAAAAATATATTTTTATATCCACCAAAAAATTTATTAGCAGGTAAAGAACAGCCCCCCGACAATAGGTTGTTTGTTAAAAAACTTAGGTTTACAAAGTCAGCACAGAGAGTGTGGCTAGAACTTTGTTACTCAAAGTGGTTAAGAAGAGAATTTGACGAAGCTATTGTATTTCTTACAAGCACTGAGGTTGCTCTGTTAGTCACACAGAAAATTAAATTTGACTTTCCTTTGTGTGTTATGTCAGAAAGACCGAAGCTGCTTAAAGAAAAAAATCTTAAACCTGTAAATTCAAGAGTATTTGGTTTTATTTACTACTTACCAAAGCAAAACAAGTACGAGGAATCAATCAGTACTTTTGATACTTATTATAGTACTCTGGGAAGGGTTTATACTTAATAGGGTCTACAGAGGCCCACGACTCATCAGGTCCAAACCCGTCGTTCTCGGCAAAACCAAGTTTTATTTCTGGTTGAGCTTCTTGCGGTTTAATTTTGTCTCTGTTAGCTGTTAAGTTTTCGGCTAAGGTTTTGCCGAACAACTCCCCCGCAAATCTTTGAGTGCGGGTTTGTCTTTCTCGCTGGTTGTATCTTCTTTCAACAAAAGACTCAGCTCTGTTTTCAAGTGAGTTTGACTTTAATTGAGCCATTAACCAACAGAGCCGTAACTCATCAAACCAGCTACATCGCCACTAGTGTTGTAGTACTTACCAATAGCGTTAGCTGTGTTGTCAGAGCCATAAATAAACTTAGAAGTTTGAGGATCCCCATAGTCGTAAGCTTGCTTGTACTTGGGATTTAATAGTCGATCGCCAGCCGCATCAAGTCTTCCTTGATCCATTTGGACAACGCCTTCTCCTCTTACGATGTTTCCGTAGCCACCGGCTTGAGACGCCAAATTGTACTGGTTATTATTTAAAACGTTCCCTACTCTTGTAGCAAGTCTGTTGTACTCTTGATCAATTTCTGGTCTGTTAGCAAGTTGACTCAAACCACGATCTTCTACACGAGTAATGGTATCTGAAAAAGCGTCATAGTACTTATTGAGTGCTTCCTCTCCAGTCAGTCCTGTAAGACCTGGATACACTTGGTCAGCATAGTATGCTACTTTGTCTTCTGTTTTATCCGTTAACTTATTGAGAGTATCAGTAGACTTTTTGACGTAGTCAGAAATCGCATCAACTCCTGTTTTTGAGGATGAACCGCCAAATAGGGTTTTTATGTCGGCACCGAGACCGCCGACGTTACCGGCCAAAACATCTAGAAAACTGCCGTCTTTTTTAGTACCTGTAAAAATTTTATTTAAATCAAACTGAGATCCATCTGCAATACCAATGTTGGTTCCTTCAGGGAAGGAATAAGTACCCCCAGGATCGAACGCACCCTCATAAGGCGTGTACTGAGGGCCTTTATCTCCGAAAACGTTTGGGTAAGTAAAGCCAGGTTCGGGTATATAACCACCTGTACCAAAATTAAGGACTGAGTTGCTCATAGCTATTAAATTACAGATCTAGGTTCTTTAAATGAGTCTATAGCATTTGCTAACAAAGAATTCATTCTCTGTTGAGTGTTGCCGACGTAAGAAGAAGAACGTGGTCTCCCAAAGCTACGAGAAACTTCTGAACCCGCATAGGGATCAGCAGGCAAAGATCCTCCACCAAAAAGATTTTCTACAGACCCGATCAAGGTGTCTAAAAAGCCTCCCGACTTCTTTGCTCCGGTTCCGCCAGCATCGCCGAAAACGTTTGGGTAAGTAAAGCCAGGTTCGGGTATATAACCACCTGTACCAAAATCAATGTCACCAAAATCAGTAGGAAAAGTGCCTGTACCAAAGACATCAGGATCAGTAAGTACGCCTGAAAGGTCAGGCACCTTTATGCTTGAAGAAAAAGGACCGTCTTCAAAAACGTCAGTGTCGTAATTAAAGTCTCTTGGTTCGACAAGATTATTAAAGTTAAAAGAGTCCATGGATGCTCTACTTATCCCACAAGTTTAAATCAGATTATGGACTTAGGTGTAGCAAAACTGGACATAGCTTTTTGTACGAGGAGAGCTGCTGCCTGTTTTGAAGCGTTAGCTTGATTAATTAAACGATTGTTTTCCTCTTCTAATTTTTTCTCCTGTTCTTGTTTATTTTTTGCTTCTTGTAGAAAAAGATCAAAAAGTTTATCTTCATAAGAGAAATCCGCTTTTTCATTCTGATCAACACTAGTTTCAGTAACGGAACTAGCAGGATCAGACATAAAATCCCTCCGTATATCGGGTTGTTGAGCTGAGGTTGACCGTGATCGAAAGGGTTGAATACTAGTTTCTTCCGAAGCAACTGGTCCAGAAAAAGTAGACGCAAACTTAATCAACGCATTAGAGGGTTTAGCCCTTTGATTTGGGTAATAACTAACTTCGTTTTTAGTTGGTAGGGATGCCCATTCCGGTGAAAGCTTTGAAAGGTTTTCTCTGTCAATAGGAGCTGTATCGGGATCTACACCTCGTGCTCTAATAAGATTTAAAGCAGCTATATCTTGAGCTTCAGGCCCAAAGTTAGGGAGTCCAAGAGAACGTTGTACTCCATCCCAAGTACTAGGCATAAATTGATAAGCACCTGCTGCAGCGCTGCTGTGTCCGCCAGAATTAACAACTCTCCTTGGGTGATCGGAAAGGTCATTTATTTTTTGGTAACCAAAAGTGTAGTCATAACTAGGAACACCTTTGCTTTCGTCCCACGTGCCTTCCGCAAAAGAAATAGTGTTAAGCCACTTACGTGCGTTAGGGCTGATAAGTTCAGTCATCTTCTTCAGCGAATATATCTACATTAGTATCTACATTTAAACCAAGGTCATCGATAACAGTTTTATAAGCGCGTTCGCGACAAACAAACCTAAGAATTGTCTTCCAAAGGTACTTGTTTTGGGCATCTCCTCGTAAAACACTAGCTTTGTTCTTCAGCCGAGTGAGAGTAAAGTCATCTTCCATTGTCAGGCTAATGACAATGCTCTCGCCAGGATCTTCTCTCATCATCTCTGGTTAGTTCAACTAAAGCCACTCTAGTTCAAACCAAAAAACAAAGGCAAAGCTCACCAAGCTTTACAAGACCAATAACGTGCTTTTAATTTACTTCCAGGGTTTTCACAGTTATGACGTGCTCTAAAACTTTTTCTGTTAGCTGGTATGTGTTTTTTGATCTTCATGTTTGGGTCACCAAACCTGACTAGGCGAACTGTGTCTCCTTCTTTTGCGGCTACTGCAAACTTCTTGCCTCCATCTGAGTCTCTACGCGGCTTGTTGTACCCAGAGAATTTTTCTCCTGCGATGCGTATGGCCACGGAGTCTTTCGTCTACGTCTCAACATTTTACTGCAGAAAAAAGTAAAAAGACTGTGAAAACGGTGATCATGTAGTTGCTTTATACAGATCTCTGCTAACCTTCTATCGTTAACTACACTGTCAACCTCACCTTTAATGGAACCTACACAATTCCTGACTATTGCTGAAACCGCAAAGCTCTTGAACTGCTCCGCTGGTTTTGTGCGTAAGCGGATTGCCCTTACAGAAGCTAATCAGAGCGGTGGATGGCCTAAGGAGATCTTTGTAAATTTGCAACCCAATGGAGCTAAGTCTTTGTATCGAGTAAATCAAGATGCGTTGGAATCTTACCTAAACGCACAACCAGAAGAGGCTAAAGTAGAAGAAACTCAGGTTTGTTCCGTAATTTAGATCTAATGAACTCTTCTAGTATCACTGAAATTTTTCAGAACGCTTCTGAGGTTCCGAAGCAAGAAGTAATGCTAGAAGAAGTCATTACCACGAAAGAGGCCAGTGCTGATAATTTGGTTTATCAGATGGTCTCTTTTGGTTCTTACCTTTATCAACTCAACACCCAGGCGCACTTGCTGCACCTAAATCTAGAGGCTCCTTACTTTCTGGCTGTACATAAGTTCCTGAAGAAACAGTACAACCAGCACATTGAAGACTTCGACACTGTTTCAGAACAGGTACGAAGCATGGATTACCGCATGCCCATGTGTCAGTGCGGACTTATGGATGCTTACAAAAAGTTTCCCCTCGTAAAAACTTATGACGCAAGGGAAAGCTTGATTGTATATACAAAAAATCTTGAGAATGGAGGCTTTCTAGCTAAAGACTTAGTCGAGACTGCAAGAAATGTAGGGGCACCAGACATAGAAAATGAAGCCGCAAACATCTGTGGACACCTGTTTAAAGGCTCGTGGATGCTTAAATCAACGCTGAGAGACTACTAGACAGCTACCCAGGTAGTTCCGTCAGATGCGTACAGAGTACCTGTTCCGGTATCAAAAGCTAAACTCCCAGCTACTCCCACGGTTGGAAGGGTTCCTGTAAAAGTAGTGGCTACCTTGCCAGTACACTCCAAAGCTACATTAGCTGTAGTAGCTGTAGTAGCTGTAGTCGCGGTGTTTGCTAGCCCAGCTATGTCCGCAAAACCAGCTCCTACTTTTTGCCAAGCGGATCCGGTCCATACTTGTAGATAAAAACTGCCTGTGCTGAGTGTCCACAACTCACCTACAGAATTACCTGCAGAACCTGCTGGAGCTGAATTAGGGGCTGTAGGTCCATAATGACTACCTCCAACCTTTCTAATCGCACCGGCAGAGTCTTTGAAATAAAGTCCTGGATCAGCTCCACCAAAGCTAAGAGCTGGTTCTCCAGCTTGAACTGTTACTGTGTTTGGTCTATCTGAAGAGTTACCTGTTCGCTTGAGAAGCAGGATTACAGGAGTAGAAGCCATATTAGTAAGTACCTCCGTTTGTTATTGAGGGAAAGGACGGATATGGAATCAAAACGCCATTCACGTAACGACCGCCATCGTAGGTGAGACTAGCGCCACTAACCAAAACACCATTGAGGTACTGACCTCCATCGATTCGTGGTGTGGTCTCTGGGTCAGGAGGGATAAAAGGGTTGTACTGATCAATGTCAAACATCTCAAACCCACTTGGGCTCAGAGGGTTCGTAGTCCCTGAATTAAGCGTGTCAAAATTTAAAACTTTTACGAGCGTGGGATTCATGTCTGGGTACAGCATGTGTACCGGTGTAGTGTTTCTAGAAGGAGAGAATTTTTCCCACCATGAAAGTCTTTTCTCTCGGCACTTAAAGCTTGTTTGCTTATCCATGTTTGTGTAAAACTGATTTAAATAAGCGCCGTCCATAGGCTCGTCTGAAGGTTGATTTAACCACGCTGGTTCGATAATGTCTTTACCAAATCTGTTTTGTAGATCCCAAAAACTAGCGTATATGTGTTTACACCACCGGGGTCTCCAGTAAATAAGATTAGGGTCTGAATACACTTTTTCGTTGTCTCTATACTGAGATATCTCAAGTAATTTTTGAATATAAATAAAACCAAAATCTCTTGTGTATCCGGCGTAATCACGAGTATCTACATCACGATTTTCGCCTGGTTTAGTAAAGTTTGAACCTACGTCATAACTGCCTGGTTTTAAATCTTGAACTTCTGTATAGGGGTATCGTCTTTTTGTGTTGTACTTATAAAGATTAAAATCTTCACGACCTAAATAGTCAGGGCAGTTGCAACCAAAACGCATTTCAGTAGAAAAATAATCTCCTGGTGTAGGTAAATCAGCTGGAGCTTTAAGAGTACTATTATCTACTACTTTCCAGCTGTTATCTGTGTCGAGGGATATAAAAATTGTGTTGAATATAGGAGCAAAATTAGGAACCAGTGCATTCGGTCCGTTGCCCACGCCGATTACAACGTAACTGTTGTAAGTAGTTTTTTCTGTGCCGTCAGAATTAAATCGGTCAGATAAAACTTCTCCTGTAAAGAAAGAAATAGGAGCACCGAAGTTACTAGAAAGTTCTATGGCATAAACATTCTCTGTGGAAGTAGAAAGGATTGATTTAATTGCATAACCAAAGTCGAGAAAATTAAAAGAATCTCTTGGTCTAATAGCTACCATCCGCATAGCCATGTCCTGACTCATGCTTGGGTACATATAACAAATCCCTGGTAGAGCGGCCCCTACACCAGCTTCACCAGAAATAAAATAGCGAAACGAATAATTTAAACCTACATACGCCTGGTTGGCGTACATATACAACTCATAGCCACGCCTCCAGCGCGTCCACATGGATGCGTACTGGTAGTCATACAGAACACTAAAGTCTTTCAAGTTGAAGTTAGGTCTAAACTTCTCCTTGATAGGTATTATTTTATTTAATTGATTTGTAGTACTAGCGCCTCTAACTCCGCCGAAACTAAAGTCAGATTGAGGACTTTTTTCGTTTGGGCTTTTAAAACCAAAGTTATCTGACCCTTTCCTCCTGGCCATTACTTAATAGAAACCGCCCTGCGCCATTATTGTGACGCCGGAAGGACTCAATCCACCAGAAACAGCAGCGGGTCCGTTACCCAAGTAACCGATGCAGAGAATGTAACCTTTTTCCAGGTACATAGCTTCAGACTTACCTCGTTCAATCGGATAAACAAGGGTTGTGTCGCCAACCTGAGGAGTTGGTGCAACGGTTGCTGGTAGTTCAACTCGTTGAATGACGCCTTCAGTTCCTCCAGACAAACCGACCTGAAACTTACCTACGAGAAGAGACGTGGAAGTAGAGGGTGCTGCTTGGTTTGGAGCATAGACATAAACACCAAATGCAGCTGTCCTTACTCCGCCATCGTCGGGATAACCTTCAGATGAAACAAGAAAAATATCTTCAACTAGGCCGCCGTCTTCTGAGGGAATGTCTCCCACACGGACTAGTTGGATAAGATCCCCAAAGTCAGGGTTACTGGGATTAGCAACAACAGTAGTACCGTTGTTGATTCGAGCGCCCCTAAAGAAAGGACGATCAACCATAAGGGGTTGCTTGTTGGTACTAGTTGAAGCCATTGTATGTTCAGGGTGTGTTTAGGGGTCGGTTAGAAGTTTAAAATCCTATTACGTCACTAGCTTTACTTCCGATATTTAATCCACGGTTACGTGCGTTTTCACCAAGTTCTTGTAGCTGATCAAAGGTTGTACCAGGATAATCCTGTAAAACCCCTTTAATATCCTCCATACCAAAACCCTCCAAACCATATTTACTGTAGTCAAAGGTTTCAGGATTAAGTACAGACTCAGGTGCATCGAAGCTAGGCATCACACCTGATGTAATACCTTGAAGATACTGTTCCTTAGAAATATCTCCTCTGTTATACAAATTTGTTAGTACACGAGAATTTCTAGATTTTTCATCCGCTTCCATACGTGCAGCTCTAGCTGCATCAGCTCTTTCGTCATTACGACGTTGTGAATCCAAGATCATATCTTGGAACCTATCAGACGCTAAACGTGTACGATTACCGCGATAAAAATCTGGGTTATCGTAACCGCGCTTGAAGTCCGCAGCCATGCGAATTCCTTGGATTAACGCGTTAAGGAATTTACCTCCTTGGTTATTATTTTCTGGGGATGAGTCCATGAAATAAACCTAGTTATGTTTAAGTTTAGCTCAATAACGGGAGGCGGAGTCTAGGTAAGACTGAATCAAATTAAGACTCTTAGCGTTAAGGATAGGGTCAGTAGCACTCTTCAAGTCATATGCTCCTTGCTCTCCTGTAACAAATGCTTCGCCTGCTGCCTCTGCATTACCTACAGCGTTGTTCTCTACTTGAGACCCCATCTGAGTTCCAGTCTGATACGGAGTGGTGACTGATTCCACAGACTGTTGGTTTGCCTGTGGGTTGCTCATCGACCGACGTTGAAGTTCGTAGGCAAGAGCAGGGTTAGCTTCAGCCCACGTCGCCATATCACCTTCCATCTGACTCGCAAGTTGCGCACGGATAGAGGGTTGAGAAGCGTAGTTTTGACGAGCTGCGTAGTACTCAGCAGCACTGCCGTACTTTTCAGGACTCATAGGCTCTGTGGCTCGCATAACTGCAGCGGCAACAGGATCAGCTTGTTGAATTGCTTCACGCATTACGCTCCGCCTCTGATCGTTACCGCTGGTTACTCTAGGAGCGTTGCTGTCAGCGTTAGCTCCTGAGCTGCTCTGAATTTCTGCTAGCAAACGGCCTAACTCACTTTGCTCAGAAAAACTGCCGCCGAGTGCAGATCCATCAGGCTCACGGAAGAGAGGGTTGGCGTTGAGATCTCCGGTGAGTCTTTCAGCGATACGAAGGTCAGGATCCCGAGAAACTGGTGCTTGAGGAGTTACTGCTTCTTCTCCGCCCCCTTGGTTCATCATTCCAACACCAACGGCACCTAAACCGGTAGCTCCTAGAGCCGCAAGAATTCTAGGATCTGAAAGCATCTTGCTCAAATCAACTTGCCTCGCCCCAGTCGCGCTGTTCATTGAAACAACAGGATCTACTGAAGTTAAAGCTTTAGATGCGGGTGGACCCACAGAAACACGAACTCTTTCGACAGGAAGGTCGTCCATCCCACTTCGCACTAAACCACCGCGTCCAAACTCAGGAACAGGTGCTTGTCTTCCAGCGGGTGCAGACATACCGCCCATGCGAGCGATATTGAACCTTTCGATAGCTTTCTCTACTTCAGACTTAGGGGCAAAAAGATTTGTCTGTCCGTCAAGGAACGGATCCGCACTCATAGGAGAGTTCCTAAAGCCCGTGTAAGGTTGAGCGACATTCCGAAGATCTTCTACTGAAGCAGCTTCTGGGTTGTAAAACTGGCCTCCAACGTTAGAGCCTTCTGGTCTAATAGCTCCTTTTGGAGTCATGACTTCTCTAGAGCTACGCGCACCCGCAGGAAATCTCAGATCAAGACCTAACTGCCTTGTGTCACTTGAAGGCACGACGGGGACATTCTCAACCGTTGGACGCATGAAAGGTTCACTAGGAATTTCTGGACGAAAAGCAGGGGCAGCTTGAGGATTTACAGGAACAATGTCACCGCCGCGAGTGCGTGGTCCTATGGGAGCAACAGGAGATGTTCGGTTAATTAAAGGATTATTTGTTTTAACAGTACGGTCGAGTACAGATCTAGGTGCTTGACTACGTCGTACAGCATCAATTGCTTGGTTTACAGCTTGAGGCGACTCACCAATCAAACCAGGTGAAGGAAGTACGGGCAGATTCCTCATACCCATGTTTTGCGCTTCTTTAATCACCCGCTCCGTAAGCAGGTCATCACCTCTCATCATTACGTTGGGAAGCACAACGTTACGAATCAAGTCATCAACATTTCTAATTCCAGCTTGAGCTGCACGGTTATTTAAAAGTCTTCTAAGAAAACTCATTCGCTACAAACCAAAAACTATTCGTGCTTTAAGTTTAGCGCCAGTTTGCATAAAAATACAGGCGGTCAGCTCGTGATACATCAGGAGGACCAGGAATTGCCTGAATAAACTCTCCTCCACTCCTTTCAAACCTATACCGAGCTGCCACGGGGTTCTTGTAGTTAGGAACGTAAAGCATTTCAGCTAGACGATCACACTCGTACAGGTAGTTAGCTCTCCAAACTTTTGTTACTTCGTTTTTGTCTTGAATGCTGATAGAACGAGAAACGTCACCAAGAATTGTTTCTTGTCTACTAGTTGCTCGACCTGTAGCCAGTTCAGTCAAACGTTCAGCTTCTTCGCACCTTTCAAGCTGCTGAACAATTTTGTCGTAATAAAATTCACTCGGAATGCTATTACAAGCTTCTAATAGTCTTGCGTAATCTCCAGCAGGTACAGTCGCAATATTAAAACCTAGGTGATACGCAGTACGACTAAAGTTAAAGTCATCTAGCGCATAACCAAAGGTCTGTGCTGGGTTTCTAGATAACTGATTAACCGCTGCGTAAATTACTTCACGCTTAGTTGCATCAGTTGACGTAGCGTTAAATGTGACGCCCTGCTGAGCCAGAAAACTCTGGATTTGTTCTAGCTCGTTAACTGAGAGCTGCGCCATTTTTCAAGTACCCGCCACCTTAGGTACTTATTGTAGGTCACTCAACATAAACAACTCCAGTAGCAAAAACTTCAGCCCACTCAACTCGCTTAATTGACTCCAATTGATCGAGCTTACTAAACTTTTCTCCAGGCAAACTCTGCTTTAATTCGATAATTTCTTTAGCTGTTTTCAGACCAACGCCCGGTAAACACTGAGTCAGACCTTCTGCAGTCAAAGTATTTAAATTAATTCTGTTGTCTGCGGGAGGAAGAGGCTTAACCACGGTGTTTGTCTCCTCTTTTGTCTCTTCTCCCTTCACAGCACGTCTCCCGCGCCTTGTTTTCAGTGCATTTGACTTTGGAGTTGGTGTGTTTGCCTCCATGAAGTCGTCAACTTGGTCTTTATGCGCAAAAAAAACTTTTCCTGTCGTGTTTGATCGACACATGAAGTACTCACCGTCGTCGTGAGTCGAAAGAATATCTACTTTTACGCCGCTGGGCTTGAAAACCTTCGTAGTCATCTACAGATCACCATTTATCGTCAGTGTATATCAAAATACTGCAAAAGCACTAGTCACATCAGCATTTTTTTAATTGCTTCGTCAATTCCATCAAGAAATGCCGCTCTTTTATCCCAAGTATCGCCTCCTTCACTACCTTTTTTTGGGTTTATGCACTTTTCTGAGTTTGCTCTGTTACATACAAGTCCGGCTAGGTCGTATTCGTCACCTTTTGACCCTGTAGCCCAAAAATGCTGCCCATTTAGCCACGTGGCACCACATTTTTCGCATTCTTTTCTGTCTAACTTTAAATCTGAGATTTCTTTATCAGCCATAAGTGCTGCGTGAGCGCAATGGAGTAAGTCAACTCTAGATATTTTAAAAAATATTGGTTTCGGATGTTTACTAAAGCACAAAAAAAGACCCCTCTGGCGGGAGGGGTCGTCCGTGTTCCTAATCAGTGTATCAGGAAGGTGAGGTGGAGGTATAAACCTGCGACTCAACCAAACCGTCAGGTTGCAGAGCAACATCTTGACGCTCGGGGGGTTCGTCAGGAAGGATCCAGCAGACTTCACAAATTGCGAGAGCCTTGTCGTCGCCAGACAATTTGTTGGCTCCGGCGCGAGGATCGTAAATACCTGAACCCTGAGCTACGCCGGAAGCGCCACCAAGAGTTTTGGTTGTGAAGAGCTTCCACTGAGTTTCAGAACCGAGGGCAGCAAGAGTGCTGGAATCGATAATGTTCGTGGAGGCCACGCTGCCGTTAGCGATGCGGCTGCTAGAGCCGACAATCGAAACGCCGAACTGACCACTGACGACGGTGCCATCAGCAGCAATACCTTCGCTCACCGCAGGGATGAGAGTCAGGGTTGGGGTAGCAGAACCACCGGCAACACCAGAGCTGACAACGTCGCCGCCGTCAACACGAAGTGATGCACGATACGCGTAAGCACCTGCAGGTGCTTTGAGGCCATCAGTGATATCAGCCCGAACATCCTTATGGAAGTCAGGAGAAGGAATGATGACGTTCGCGTTGAGGAACGGCTGATTAGCGTCGTTAGACCCAGAGCCGTAAGGCTGTGTGTAGTAGCTCAGCTGATTGTTAGTGCCGAGGGCCTGATAGCTCAGGTCGACATAACCGACTGCCTGTTGGGCAATCCAACCGGGACGGAACACAACGCCGACAGGGCCGCCGACAGGTTGGTTCGTGTAGCTCTGTTGAACGCCATTTGCGTTCTCGAACTGCATGGTCTTGACTTCGTGCCAATACCGCAGAACGTTTACATAGTTTCCAGGGTAGATCTTGGAAACGTGAAGCTGGTTAGCGTTAATCATTGTTAGTTACCTCCTCAAGCGTCGAATGAGTAACCAACGGTTACGAAGTCTGCATTAAGCAGCTCGAAACCTGCATACAACGACCAAATCATCATGATATAGCGACTAAAGTCGTCGTTATTATTCAGGAGGACTTGAGCATTGGATCCGCCGATACCCACGCCAATGGCTTGAGGACCGAAGAAGATACCAACAGCTGCGTTGTAGTCTTGCGCTGTTGCTGCGATCGTAGCAGCTTGAGTCTGAGTCGGCATGTTTGTGGACTCGAAGAAGCGAACTCCTTCAAACACAAAGCCCGTGGGCATAATGGGCTCGCCAGCCAAGAAGGTGGCTTGTCCAAAACCTTGACCCATGTAGAGAGCAGCGTTAGGCTGCATCCCAGACATAAGTGGGTTGATTTGGCCGTTACCGGGGTAACGTGCAACCTCGCGGAAGTCAGAATTCTGACGAAGGTGCATTAAGAAGGTAGGATCGCAAATACAGCGATAGAAACCATCTTGGAATGTAGGAGTGTTCCGCTTACGCAGAGACTTAACTACACGAAGGAGGTCATCCTTAACGTCGAACTTAGCTTGCTCGGCGTTGGTGTAAGTTAGGGCTCCAGTTGCAAGATCACCGGGGAAGTAGTAACCGCCCTGGCTATCGGAAGACTGGCCTTTAGAAACAGACTTAAGAAGTTCGTTTACAAAGACGCGGTCGCGCCAACGACGATAATCATCCAGCAGAGTCAGCGAACCGATGCTCTGGTGGAAGGTTGTAAGGTTGCCTGTATCAAGCAGAAGGCGCTGCGCTGTGATAAGAGTTTCACGCGCAATCTTAAAGGTAGAAGGCTGCGTAGGATCTGAAGGATCCGCAGGGCCTGTGTACTCTTTAAGGGTTACCAGAACCTTGTCTTTGACAATGTTCCGGCTGTTAGCAGTACCGATGGTCTGCTCGGCAGTACGCTCACGTGACTCCTTAGAGCCAGGGTTTCCGAAGAACCGGTACCGATCGAGTTGTACCGTCTGGCCTGGCTGCTTACTAAAATCGTGTACAACCACTGGTTCAGCGGCCATCTCTACGATGTAAGCAGGGTGCGGACGGTAAAGCTCAGCACCGAGAATCTTCGGGAAATCATTGTCAATAAACAATTGACTTCCTCAAAAAAAACTACTTTATAAATATAAACCAGTAGATACTATCTGAGCGCAAATCCTGTCGCATTCATAGTGGTTTAACGAAGTTAGATGCTTTTTTGATTAGAACTATTAACACCAGGACTAAAGGTGCGTACCATGTTTCTAACACCTTCTCCAAGTTTTCCGTATATGGAGCCGTAGTTTGGTACATAACGCGAGGACTTACCTCGATAGCTGTTACGTGTTGGGGAACCCATCTGACCTGGTGCTGAGCTATAACGCGTCTCAATCAAACTTTGACAATAGATCGGATAGTGATACACCCAAGCTGCCCTAGATCCTGTGGTGTCGTTAGTTGGATTAGTTAATGCCGGAGCACGTAACCTAGGTTGCGTCACACCTCCACCGGTAATTCCTCCTCCTTCACTTGAATTGTCGTTAGATCTAGGAGTTTGAAACGGACTATAAAGTTGATTATCTGGTACTTGTTCTCCATACCACGTGAATGATCCAAAGTTTCGTAGACCAGGCTGAGGACCGATAGCGGTTTGAACCGTTGAATTTGCTGTCTTATATAAGCCTTGTGCTCTAAAGCCTACGTAGCTGTCTAATAAACCTGAAGCGTGAGGATTTACGTTGTCATAATTTGTCCAGTAGCCGCTTATTGCTGGTGGTACTGCTCTCCACTCAGTGTTGAAGTATCCGCTGATGTTTGGCGGACCAACTCGAATAACCCCAAAGTCAGCCCCTTCGCTACTTACTGACTCATAAGTCTGTTGGACGCCATTAGGCATCACGTAACCACTAGAAAAAGTTAAATACGTATCTGTGCGATCTAAGTTATCGCCTGTTCGTTGCGGTCCAGACTGAATCGCGTGATAAAGACTTTTGTCATACTTCCAGTTGGTAGTAGGAATATAAACCATTACGTAAAATCAACTTATATAAGTTTACCTGAGTTAAAATTAAAGAAGGTCAGGTTCTTTTACTTGCTTCGAGATGTTATTTTTTGGAGCAAAGGTACTCAGTATCTTGGTAAACGATGGAGAAGGAATTATGGCCTCAGTTGCAGGTTCCTTTACAGACTCTATCGTTCATAAAAAAAACATGAAGCACATGGGTTTCATGCTTTTGAGAACACTTATTGTCGGATATTTTTTAGCTGTGTTCGTTAGCCCTGCTATATCAGAAAAGTTTAATTTATCAAAATCAGAATCCGTAGCCACGTCTTTTATATGTGGTTACGCAGGGATTCGACTTCTGTCTATGGCAGATAAAATCTTAGAAGCAAAAGTCAAAAAAGAAACTTCAGGGTCAACCTAAAGATACTGACTCATCAAAAACTTGATTTGGTTCTGAAACAACTGGAGAATCAGGAGTCTCGACAGGAGCTTCTGCAGTTTTTACATCTTTTGTTTGCTGAGGTTGTTTCCGCTGCTTATCACCAAGAGTACGCATTTTAAAAGCCTTAATTAAATAAAGAATAGCAAGAAAAAAGCCCCCAGTTAGGGAGCTTAATTTCGCTGATTAACTTAACTGGGTCAGGAAGGATCCATGAACAAAAGTTTTGAGCGCATAGCTTCTGGTCCCATGGCACCAAGAACACGCCAAGCGTTTTCAGGACTACGGTTCATCACATCAGTGAACTGATCCCACTGCTGTTGAGGAGCAACCCCTTGTTGTGAACCTGCTACACCAGCTGAAGGAGCGGGCATGTCGTAGGTCTGTTGATAGGCTTGACCTGCTTGCTGACCTTGCATAGCCAGAGCGTTGTCATCAACATCCACAGGTACGACTTCAGTGAAGTAGCGATCTGTGTAGTTAGCCAGGTGGTCAGGATCTGTCAAAATTGTCTGCATCGCATCGTGGCGGGCAGAAAGAGTGTCAAGCTGAGTAGCTTGATTGACTAGAAGATCTTCGAGTCCGCAGGCGTACTGATTAAGAATGCCTGGAGCTTCGATACCGAAGTGACTAACGACTTCTGCGGTTGTTTCGCTGATTCCTGCTCTCGTTCCCGTAGAAGTTGGAGAGGAAGCCTGGGTCTGTGTAACGCTGGTAGGTAAGGTCTGCGCTGCCTGGGGTGCCTGGTAAGCCCAAGGCTGGGCCTGTAAAGTCTGACTGTTCTGTGGAGTAGCCTGCGCCTGCTCCGCCTGGTAGTAAGACTGTGGAGTTTGGCTGAGGGATGTCGAGTTGACTTGACTCAGCACCCGCTCCAACGAACCCATCGCTGCTTCCCACGGGTTGCTGGGGGAGGATGGAGACGTTGACTGGTTGTACTGGTTGTTGGTAGAAGGGTCCGAAACCAGTGCCGCCTGCGACGGCTGTTGGTGCATAGGAACCGAAGCTACCGCCTGGGTAGGTGGTGCTTGGGTTTGTGGAACCCATTGTGGTGTTCCTACCGAACCCTGATCCACCGCCGGGGCTGCCGCCGGGGAGACCGGGCTCGGGATCGAAGCTTGGATCTGCTGGCTCATAGCTACCCGAGTAAGTTAGTTCTTCAGCGAGGTGGTCAAACGTCCTGTAAAGGAGCGGTGTAATATTCAGTCTAGGATCAGCCGCTAGAGGCTGATTAGGCGCAAGAGGATGCGGAGACTGCAACATCTGGCTTAATAATACCAGAAATTGTTGCATGGCTGATTGTGTTTGTTGGACCATCCTAAAAGGAAAGCCTTTTAACATTTCAGCTCTTTCTGAATCAGTCTTTTCAGGGAAAAGAAACTTCAGAGCTTCTATGCTATCAACACCCAGCTCCTGCAGGTTCCTAACGACAATCGACTTTTGATTGATGTCGTAGGCAGTGTCTTCGTAGACATCACCTTGGAATCTGTAGGTTACTTCGCGCTCTCCGTCTTCAGGTAGACCGACAACACCTGGAGGAACTGTATTAGTCTCCAGTGCGACTTTCATCGCTTGATTTACTTTAGCTTCAAATTTGACAAGTGACTGCTGATATTTTTCAATTGACTCATCTGTTTCTTCTTTTGGAGGTTTGGGTTCTTTAAGCCCAGCCAGACTGACAAATGATTCTCTAAAAATTACTTCTTGGTGATAGATCATCATCTCAAGAAGACGATTAAAGCCGTAAGTCAAAAATCCTTTGTTTTTCCGAAGAGCCGTTGCCTGGGCTCGTCCCATCAAACCTTTAATCTCTGTGGCAGTAGCACCAGCAGAAATAGAGATCTCATCAACCCCACCTAAGGCTGTTCTGATCTCCTCTCTCAACAAAAGAATATATCGGTTCATGTCACCTGACACTGGGTCAGGAGTCATATAGCCAACACGATCCGAAGGTTCGACGTTGGCAATAATCCTCGGGACACGTAAACCGGAACCCATACCTACTCCGAACGGCTCAGAAACCCGAGTCGACGGTTGGTTCGTTCCCGCAAAACCACTTTGACTACTAATAGTGGGCCTAAAAGTAGATTGACTGTCATTTGCCTCTACGAGGTCGGTTCGTGGCCGAGAGCTAATAAGTGTCGGGTTACCAAAAAACTCAATGTTCTTAGCGACATTTTTTGTGAGTTGATTGTGTAAAACAATCTGTTCCATAAAAGGATCAAACTCACCTTCTCCTTCTGTACCACTTGAATTTGGTTTATTGAGGACTTCCACAGCTGGAATAAAGCCCAGTGTGTTAGGTCGATTTTTAGTTGGGGTTAGAACTGAGCCCGGCTCTAGTTCAAAACTAAGCTCACTGTCAGTCTCAATTTCAGTAATCTCTTTAGCTGTAATTGTTAAACGAACATACCTTTTGTTTTGACCATAAGTGTTGCTAGGAAGACCTAAAGAAGCGTTCTTTACCTTGTAGCTATAGACAATTACGACTTCTTCTACGCTCCCGTTTGTGTCGTGGTAGACACGATATTGATTCTTGTTAAAAAAGTAAATTTGATACTTTAGTTTTGGGTCGGGTCTGAAGTAAAAAAGACCGCAACCATCGATAAGAAAGTTACGGATGATTGCTGGGAATCGGATGTCTAGCTTATTAAGACTAATGACATCGTTTAAAAATCTTGTACGACCTTTAAACGTGTCTTGGTCACAATAAAAAGCCAAGCCTTTTTTCATCATCAACAGAATCATCTGCTGAAGATGACTCAAAACCACCATCGTGGACGATGAGTTACTTCGATCTTGAGTGCGTGAAGCCTCCAAAATCTCGGTAAAAGCTGTTCTAGTTTCGGAGGAACTCATCTATACACACACAGTGGTTTGTAATTTCTTAGAATTACTTTTTGGAACTCATTTCTTTAGCTTTGCGAGCTTTAGAAAGAGCGGATTTACGCTTATCTTTCTTTTGGTCCTCTTCGTTAGAACCTGATTTTTCTTCTCTACTTTTCTTGAACTTTTCGAGAAGCTCGGGGGGCATTTTATTAGCCATCAGGAAGTAAATACGCCTTAACTCTTTCTAGTTTAACTGCTTCAGGCATCAAATTTTCAACAGGGTAAGAAGTCAACAGATGATCCTCTCGACCCAACATGTCTGTTTTACCTTCTTCAGGTTCAAAGTCCTCACACAGTTTCTGTACTTCAGGGCGATCCCATATGTAATATTCAGCAATAGAACGAAGTTTTGTCTTTCGCTTATCTGAATCACCCATCCAACTCAAGTGCCAACCTGCATCACGTTCTCCAAAATAGTGATTCTCCGTACTAGCTCTCATTGAGGAAAGAGTACCAAAAGCTTTGAACCTGCCAACAGTGCTTACAACCCCACAACGCCAATCGAATAACTCCCCCGTGGGAGACACGAGCTGTCTATCAGCTCTACCGTAATGCATGCTCATGCTGAGCCTAACAATCTTTTCTTTTTCCTCTTTAACTACTTCCAAAAGTTCAGAAAACCGAGCAGGGTTAGCAATTTCATCACAGTCAGAACAAATAAAAATATCGTCATCGTCCATCAAATCAAGACCGACACCCAGTGCATCTCTTTGTCCACGCTCTCGAATCCAGGGGTCTTGGACTTCTTCATACGAAGGTAGCTCTACATGCAGGACTTGAATCTTTTCCTCTGGTAGACCAAGCTCTCGAATTGCTTCTAGGCACGTAAAGTTCTTCTCGTCACCTCTGTGTGTTCTGTTGGCGTCAGTAATTAAGAAGCCATCAACGTGGTCTTCTAACGTCCGAATACGCAGCTCAAGAAGTTCACGTTCATTAAAATAAGGAAAGCAATCTAGAAGCACTGTGAAGTCACGTCAGTGACAACATACTACCTCGGAATCACCCTCTGAGGTATTTAGATACCTTTGCTTTGGCTCTTGCGACCGAATTGCCGTTAGCCCCTGCCATCTCTTCTTCTTGCTCGTTTGCTCCAAACTGATTGTATTGATCCGCAGGAGGAGCGGGTTCCATACCTGAGGGAGAATAATTTAAAGCTTTCTCCTCATCCATCATCTCCTCTGTAAAGGCATTGTCTGAAGGTGAGTTAGCGCTACGCTGCTCATTTGCTGCCCTCATATTCATTTGATATGCTTTCGCAAAGCCGAAAGCTGCCTTGTCGTAAGGATTCATAGTTTTAGAAGAGAACGACAGCGCCTTCAATAGAACCGCCGCTAATTCCAGTTATGGCAAACGGTAGTTTTTGATCACCTACTAAATTTTCAATGTGAATATACTGACCAGGACCGTCACTAAACTCGATAAAAACATCGTCTTTGCCTGACGATGCTTTAGCTTCGATAAAGATGCTACGGCAAGTTGAAAATGTTTTCTGGCCATCAGCAGGTTTCCACAAAAAACCACTGGCCATTGGAAGGTCACTAGTCTGACCAAAGACAGAACCAAAAGCTCTAATATTCATACGCTTGCTGTACGTCTCTCTACTTTAACTGTAATTCAAGCTTTTTCGCTAAATGAGACAAGTCTGTCCATGTACCACTTTGCTTTCTTACAGTCCTCGATTCCGTTTTTAAAGCGCTCACGAGATAAATATTTCAAAATATTACCTTTAAGGAAGCCTATATACTCATCACGAGTCAGAGCAGACTCCAGGTAATCAATGGTCTCGATACCCCCTGTGTTGTAATGCGTAGGGTGATCTACACGACTTGTTGTAGGGGCACATTGAGCTGCGTCCTTCACTCTGCACTCAAAGTCAGTCATTTCTTGAAAATCAGAGTTCAAGCATCGTCTCTACTGTTATCAGAGAATCTACTCCTTGAAACAACTGTTCGCTGTACTTAGTGTCCTGATGTTTCACCAAACCACAACTAGCAATTTGAACTGAGTCGCCGTTACGCACAACAGGCACTAAGCGCCTGTGGTCTTGACCAGGAAGTAAGTTTTCAAAACAAGTACCTAAAGAACTTCTGTCACCTTCCGGCCAGCAACGAAAAGAGACTCTATTAATACTTTGTACAAAATCTGCACTTATAGAATTTATGTAGGTATCAGCCATTTCTTGATCCAAAACCATCAAGCCAGAATATGGATTTCCTAAAGTTACAAACCCAAGAAGTTCTTGGTCATCTAACGCAGGTACAGTCTCTACCTTGTAAGGTCTATCACCCCACACATTTTTTGTTAGTCCATTTAGCTTCCAGTTGCGATAATTATCAAAGGGAATTTTTTGATCTTGGAATTCTTCGTAACGACAAAAGGAGGGTTCATAATTAATTTTTTTTAACTTATCCTTGTACTCGTACCAAAAGTCAAAGTTTTCTCTCGTAAAGAGCATGTCGTTTTCTGAGTACATATAAATATCATGCGACTTTTTTTTAACAGCATCAAAAAGCATAGGTTTGTGCGCCCACGTAAGAAAGTAGCCTTGATCAAACTCAGCCGAAGCGCGAACAATTTTTAACGACTCGAACGTTAGGTTTGCATCTAACAGCTCACGGAACTCAACGGCATCACTTGCGTGTGCATTATCGATGATAATGTTTACGTCTTGTGTACCCGGTAAGTCTTGATAAGCTCTGAGTGTCTCCAGCAACACGTCAAATTTGCTCAAAGGATTGTGTGCTGTGACAAAAATTAGAAATTTTAAATTGTTCAACTCAGAAAACCAGAACACTGCTACTACAGTACTACCCAAAAAATCAATTAATATTCAATTTCAAAGCTACCCCGTCGTTGTAAAAATGTAACCAAGTGTGTGTACGCGTCTAGTAGGTCATCGTGCGTAGTTGCGCCTATGTTTACAATCTGATCAAAAAGCTGATCAAACTTACGGTATCTGTTGAAGATCACTTTTTTATTTTCAAGCAAACCAAGTGTCCCTCGGAAGCGTGAAATCTTGTCTCCGCGAAAACCTTTGACTTCGTGGATATGTAAGTTACCCAAACCCCACTCTCCGAGCATTACTCTTTTTAAGTCAGCGGACAGAGATGCCTGGTACGCCACAGCTTCTACTACCAAAGTGCAGGTTGAGTAAGTAGGTAAAAATCTTCCTTCGTTATCTTCTTGTAAGATGCCCCACTCAACCAAAATCTTACATAAAAGATCTATTTTCTCAAGGTTGCCTATAGAGCGCACTTGCTGCGCATCAATAATGTAGTACTTGTCTTTACACCTACCCCCTAAGACAAACGCTGTGTAGTCGGAAGTTTCGTTCTTGCTTGCGGATAGATCCACACCGACCGCAAGAGAGTCAAACTCTGTAAGAACATCACCTTTGACAAGCAAGTCTGGAGAGAGCACCAGATCACTAGACATCACTGGTTGTTGTTGGTACTGGAATGCAAAAGCGACAGGGTCTAGTTCTTTTTGCCCCAGCAAATAGTCTGTGGACCACTGGTCTGGCCAGTACGATACGGGATCTCCATCGTCGTCATAGGTAATTGCGGACTGCATCACCTGTTTCCATCCTTTTTTAGGATTAAACATTGTTTTGTGGATATCAAGAGGATGAAATCTCGTACCAAGACAAATTGATCGACCACCTTCAAAAATAATCGGAGCAATAACAGAACTCCAATTGTTGTTCATTTCTTCCCTAATAGCTGGATTTTTAATATCCGTACTGGATTTGATCGGGTCGTCCACAATGACTAAGTGTGCTCGTTTAGACGTGATCGAACCTCTTAGTCCTGCAGCACGTAGAGTAAATTCTTCGTCACCGACCCTTGAGATACCTGCATAATCGAAGTCAATACTCCAGCCAATGTCTGATTGCATCCCAGCTCGAAGCTGACACCTAGGAAATATTTTTTTAAAAGTAGAGCTATCAATAATTTGTTTAATAATTCGAGACTTAGGTATAGCTGTAGCGATGTTGTAACTTGTATAAATTATCTGAAGCGGCATACCTTTCGACGTATGTCGCCCAATAATCCACGCTGTAAAAAGGTTTAAGACAGTACTTTTTGCCGACCCCCTGGGCGCAAGAATGTCTAAGTTGGGTCCAGCGATGTCTAAAAGATACTGATTGCTGTCTCCGGTAATCAAGTGCTTATACCATTCGAGCATATGAGGAGCTGGTGCTTTATCCATCAACGTACTGAATGTCATAAAGTCATCTGCAGCACGTGCAAATACACTATCTAACTCAGAAGTATCCTTTTCTACAGCTTTTGTTGCTCTTAGCTTTAACGCTCTTCTATAAGCAAAAGATTCCCGGCTTGGCATATCTAGTTATGTCTGTATAGTATCAGTAGGATTCTACTCGTTAATGGCAAAAATTCTTTGGTACGGCGATATTCTATCTAACACTGGATTTGCTAGAGTGACACACAGTGTTCTAGAGCATCTGTCAAAGAAGCATGAAATTGTTAGTTATGGGATGAATTACCAAGGAGATCCTCATGATCTACCTTTTAAAGTCTACCCAGCGGGAACGACAAACCCAGCAGATCGGTTTGGTATAGGTAGATTACCAACAATTATTCAGAAAGAAAAACCTGATTTTGTAATTGTCTTAAATGATATATGGATTTGCAACCAAGTTTGGGAACGGATACACCTGTTAAAAGACAACCTTAAATTTAAATTTATTGCTTACTTCCCTATTGATTCTGAGCAGTATATTGACTCACAGTTGGCTTACATCAAAGACTGGGATTTCTCGATCACGTTCACGATTGAACAAGCCAATAGAGTTCTGGCCCAAGGCGTTAAGCCAAAACTACTAGGTGTTGTGCCTCATGGTCTCGACGAAGGTAAGTTTTTTCCTATGCCCAGGGATGAAGCGAGAAAGTCTTTACGCCTTCCAGAAGATAAATTTATTGTTTTAAACGCTAATAGAAACCAACCTCGTAAGCAAATAGACCTAACAATAAAAGCTTTTGCTGAGTTTGCAGTAGGTAAAAACGACACTATGCTTTACCTTCATATGTCTGAAAAAGACATCGGTTGGGATATTCGTGCTGTCTTTACAGCTGAAATGAAACGATTAAATCTTGATCACGACAACAGAATGATCATGACAGCTCAAAATATAAATTATGCAGATGCACCTCCTGATGAGCTACTCAACAGAATTTATAACGCTTGTGATGTAGGTATTAACACTTGTAATGGAGAAGGTTGGGGGCTTGTACCTTTTGAGCATGCCTCGTGTCGTCGTCCATTAGTTTTGCCAAACCACACGTCAAGTGCCGACATTTGGAAAGACAAAGCTGATTTAATCGATGTAGCTGCTTGGATTTGGGATAAAGATCTAGGTGTAGAGCGTGGGATTATTGACGTAAAAGACGCCGCTGCCAAACTTACGAAACTCTACGAAGACCCTGACTACTACGCTAAAAAAGCTAACGACTGCTATGAGGTGACACAAAATCCTTCTTATCGTTGGGATCGAATTTCAGACGCATTTGATTCAGCAGTAAAGGAGCTATCAAAATGAGTATTCAATTTCATCGCTACCGCACAGTACAAAACGCAGCAACCATGAAGGCTTACTGCGGCCCTACTCAAAACGGTATTCCTAGCGTGTTTGAACAAGCCTATGAATTAGGGGGTACGTTCACCAAAATCAACACAGGTTTACCTGAAGGGTCTCACGGTAATTTCAGTCCTTGCTTGATTAATCACAAAGGTGCCGATCTTATTAGCTGGAGATCTCAACCAGAAAGTTTTGTGTTTCGTCATGACATGAAGTATTTCTACTACAACAATACGCCCACAGACATCTGGGTTGGTCAGCTGTTGAGAGACGACACGATTGTTACGCCTAGAAAATTAATTAGTAAAAAACATCGACTTAGCTACGAAGACGCTCGTTTATTTGTAGCACCTGACAAAAATTTAATGTGTCAATTTATCACTAGTACGTATGCGACTAAGTGGGATACTACACAACATAAAATGCTTAAAACACCTAAAGTATGTACAGGAATAGTAGATGAGTTTGGTGAGCTTGTAGATAGATTTTACCCGAATATCGGCAACAATCACGTTGAAGGTCAAGCAGAAAAAAATTGGTGTTTCTTTTCGGATAACGAAAAACTTAGACTTTTATATTCAACAAAACCTATTTGTATAAAGACTCCTGGAGAAGACGACAAAATTATTGATTCCAGCGCTCTTAAAGTCTGCACTGAAGATCACCCTACATTTAACTCAACCGCACCTATAGATTGCGGAGATGAGTGGCTCGTGTTTTATCACTGGAAACACATGGTGAATCAGATGGATAGAAGACCATACTTAATGTACGGGCTAAGCGCTTATACAATAGATAAAGACCTTACAAAAATTACAAGAGTCCTAAAAGAACCTATGTTTTTAGGTTCAGTCAATGATGATCTTGTAACGTGGACAGATCCTCTTGGGTCAGATATTTCAAATCAACCCGCTTGCATTCTCCCATTTGGAGGATATATCAACGACGAAGGAGAGTTAGCATTAGCTCTTGGCGTTAACGATTACTTCATGGGTATTTTCAGAACCCCGGTCGTTAATATTTTGAGTCTTATGGATTCAGTGACTTCTTAAGATTTTTCTTCGCGTTCTATAACACTCCAGATAACCATAGACGCTTCTTCGATCAAGTCATGCATCGCAGGAGCGTCATCAAAACTGTTGAGCAGTTCTCGTATACAACGATCAGCTCCAGCAAGTAAGAGACCTCGACGATCAATTCCGTCAGTTAGCTGACGAACTGCTTGAATATGCGAACGAATTTCTTTTTGAAGAACAGCAATTTTTGTAGCCGCTGTGGCGTGATCAAGCATTCCAGTCAGAGTCATCTGACGGACATTGTGCAGGTCAGTTTTCATCGAGTCAATCTCGATTAAAAGAATCTGCCTTAGATCATCTTTAGGATATTTTTCTTGGACCCACGCTGTTAGATCAGCAATTGAGCCTTCGTATCCAGGATTTAAAAACCGAGCAAAAAGGTAAGCTTCGATCTCACTGACAGCGTTTTTGGCGTAATGCTTAAATGCATCAGACTGAGACTTGTCTAAGTTACTAAGCCAAGTACCAACCGATGTTGCGTCAGGAAGAGCAGCAGTCTTCATGCAAACATCCGAGCACCGGCCAAAGCTTGATTAGCACCAAACTTCTTAAGTGCTAGCTGACCTTTGGTTGCAGCCTGAGTTCTTGCCAAGTCACCAAGTGTTCTAACCTTATCCAAATTAGCAGCACTTTCATACGCTTGAGCGCCCAGAGCTAGTTTGCCTTCATTTTCTGCGCGAGTGTTAAAGACGTTGCTGAGTGTTTTAGCTTGATCGCCAGAGATTTGCCCTAACGTTTGCTCCTGTAGAGCTTTGATACCCAGATTTGTCTGTCCTAACTGGTTAGCTAAAGCATTCTGACCTTGAAGAGAAGCAGAACCTGCTTGAGAAAGGAACTGAGGAGACAGCAACTCAGTCGACAATCGTCCTTGGTTGAGGTTATAAAGAGACTCAAGTCCTTTACCAGCACCGTAACCAGCCACAGAAGCTTGTAACTTCGTGTCAGCTTGACCTCTTTCTAATGCTTCTTGAAGCATACTTAATTGAGCACTAGCTTCGGTGGTTGCTTTAGTGCCCATCTGACCAGCTAACGCACCTTGCATCAAGGACAAACCTTGATAAGCAGCAGTTAGAGGGTTATTTTCCGCAGCCATTTTAGCTGCAAATTGAGCATAATAGTCTCCAGGTTGACCTCCGCCTCCTCCTCCGCCGCTGCCACTGCTTCCGCCACCGCCGAATAGGCCGCCTGCTGCTGTCCCGAGACCGCCGCCAATAGTTGCACCAAGAGCTGTGCCGACTCCAGGAACAACTGAACCCACTGCTCCGCCAAGAGCAGTACCGAGTCCGCTAAGAAAACTCATGATTAAAGTACCGACGTAGGTGTGCCGTAACCAGCACGTCCTTGTTGGACTATGTTAGCTGCACTTTGCATAAGAGCTGGTTGAGGAATACCAGTCGAGTAAGCAATACTCATCATGCCAAGACCTAAAGCAGCATCTTTATTAATCTCAGCTTGAGTAATTCCTTGCCAAGCAGAAATAGTGCCTACCTCAACATCTCGTCGGGTTTTCTCCTCCATCTTTTCCATTGCTCCACGCTGCAGAGCTTCGGCCTCAGCAATTTTTGCTTGAGTGAAGATGTCTTGCCTTTGAGCAATAAGCCTAGGGTCTATAGCGGCGTTAATTAAGCTGGCTTCGCTAGCTTCCTGCGCTCGATTAGACCTATTGGTTTCTCCTTGTTGATTCCTAATGAGGTCAATAAGAACCTTAAGGTCAGCAGATTCTCTTTGTTCTGCAGGACTGAGTGAAGCAGAGGGGGAGTTAGCCCCCGTGGTCATAACAGGCCCAATGAAATCAGGATCTCCTGGTTTAGCGGGTTCTTGCTGCGATCGCTTTATTGCGTCAAGAGCAATTTGACCCGTACCAAGTATCGTACCAGCAGTTAATCCGTAGGGAAGAACAGTTTTTGCAACACTACCCATGCCTCCTAGTACTTGTTCTAAGAAGGTTCCTGCAGTTTTTAAGTTGTTTGGGTTAGTAACAGCATCAGCTACTCCGTATACAACAGGTTCAGCAGCTTTTCTCGCGTAATTTGCTCCGTAACTTAAACCGGGTAATACTACATCTTTACCAATTTGTACACTTTTTTTAGCAAAAGAACTTGTCATTAGAATGCCCTCGCAGCTTCAGCTAACGCTGGATCTATATTAGCCTGAGCTAGATAGGTATTAGCAATATTGCTACCTAAGTTACTAGCAGCAGTTGCGCGAGTACCAGCCAAAGTAGCAAGGGCTTCTTGACCGCGAGCAGCTGAATCGATCTGTCTAATCATTCGCTCTCGTCCACCGGCTTGTCTTGCGGATTCACGGAGAGCTTCTTCTCTGTCCCTAATAAAAGTTGCAGGGTCTATCGGATCCAAACCTGCAATCCTACGCCTAAAATTCAAGTTATCGAATACCAACTCTGCTTCTTTTGCGTCATTCAAAGTAATCATGAATTTACTGTCGGCAGACCGACCAGAACTCGGTGTAGGAGTTACTGCGCCTGCAACACCCTGCCCGAGTGCTCCTCCAAGTTTATTAGCAATTAACTCAGCAATAACTGCGTTAAGTAAGCCTGAGCCCACAGCGCCCGCAGCACCAATACTGATAGCCATTAAACTCCTCCTGGTTGATCGTATTGAGTCCCACTAAGTGGTTTCTTCATTAACTTTAAGTCATTTTTAGCTTGATTACCGTCTATACCAAATTCAAGTTGACCTTTTGAAGGCATAGAAGAAGTCTGAGGAAAGTTACTTTCCATGTAGAGCTGCATAAAAGTACCAGCATCTAACTCAGGAGAAAGTTTTCTTACGTCCCTTTCTCGAAGTTGTTTTGACCGAGCGTTTTCTGGCATTAGCTTAAAGGTTGGAAAGCACGTGAAGGTTCGATTCCATTAGAAGCTGGCGCATTAAGAGCGCTGTAATTACCGCCGAGATTAGGGGTGTCATACTCCATCGGACGCTGAGAAGACAAAGCATCAGTGTGCTCTTGAGCTTGCTCCATAAGCTGACGAAGAATCGCAAGAATCATTGGACACTGCTGAGGATCTAGTGTCTCCATGAGACCTAAGATAAACTCGTCGTCATTAAAATCAATAGGTTCAGTCCTCATACGAGAAGCCAACCTGGCATCCGCCATCGGATCATTATTATCTGGGTAACCGTTTAAGGAATGAGTAGCTCCTGTGTACATTCTTCCTTGATCGTCCATCCCTGGAGGTGGTCCTTCTCCTCGTCCAATCTTGCGAAGAACTTCAGCTACCACAGGTGTAGCAGCTGCTTGTTCCGCAGGCGTCTCGGGAACCGGCAACCCTAGAACACGCGCTACTAATTCAAAGTCTGCCTTAGAAAACACCGGAACATGCAGCAACAGTTGTATCCATACTACCTTGTATATCCAGTAAATCGCCTGGAATACAATTAAGTGCGATACAAAGTTTTTCTAAAACATCCGGGGAAGGAATGTACCCAGAATCCACATAGATCTTCCTCGTGGTCGTAGGCGATAAATTAGCTACCTTACTTAGACCAAAAGAAGATAGTTCACGAGAATCTAAGATTGAACTTAGTTTATTAACTAAGTAGCCACTGGCTGTATAAGCAGAATAGAAAGGCATTACTCGAAATCAAAACCCGTGGAAGCGTCAACTAGTCCTGTACCAGAGAAATGACCAAAAGAGGATAGGTCAATTTTAGGGTTCAAGATTCGTCTCCAGTTTAGAAGTTCACTTTGAAATTTAATGTCATCTATAAAAATCCATCGTGTTTGGTGCTCCATAGGTAAAGATGAAAGCAAGGTGTAAAACTTAGTCTCAAACTTACTATCCTTAGGTCCGTCGACCATTATGAAGTCAGCTGTACTCAGTAAACTTGAAAAGTCATTAAAGACTTTATCTACACTTAAGTCTGCAATGTACTGAGTTAATCTCCCTCCGTTATCAGTAAAGTCCGAGTCCTTAAGATACGTGGAGTCAAACTGATCCCAACCTAGTAGGTCAAAAGTGTGTACCTCTGCTTTAGGTGCATAGTCAAGCATGACACGAGTACCAGTGCCATAGTGAGTACCTATGTCAATAATTCGCTTAGGTTTAATGTAGTGAAGAAGGCCACTTAAGATCCGATAGTGATCTCCAGGAAAAGCATTAGCAAAAGGATTATCTATATCTAGCTTATGTCTAGACGCATACAACAACGCATCACAAATTAAAGGGTAGTCGTCAAAGACTTGAACAGCAAGATCATCGTCCTGAGAAAATACTGTGGTGTCAAAGTGCTGCCTTACTGAGACCAAAACTAGTCATGCTTCTAAGTCTCAGCATAGCAGCACTTCTTAAACCTAGAAACCTAGATGTTTCCTACGATTCATCTCTAAATCCCACGTGGTAAAACTAACTGGAAGTTCTTCTATATTAAAAGGTGACTTGTACGTAGGTTCATCCACATGTGCCTGCCAACCTTCACCCCATTTCTTGTGCAAGTAACGCTTATTTATCTCGTGAGCTAAGTGAATGTGATTTGCGATGGCTGGCTCTGAACGCCAAGTCTGTGATCCATCGCTGTAGTCATTCTTTTTAGACCCGTGATAATAGTCATGTTTTAGATCAAGAACACGCTTTATATCGTCATGAATGAAGCGGACACCAAAATCAAGGTCTTCACAGTAAGCAGGGTATAGAGCTTCATCAAAAAGACCATACTTCTGAATTAACCAGTCTTTAACAAGAAATATGTCCCAACCTCCGCCAGCACCGTGGACAGTCCCTACCTCTGGGTCTTGAGCACACGTATTCATTTCTTCTAAAAAACCAGGCTCGTACATCACGTCATGGTTTGATATAACCCAATAAGGTGCTTTCATAAAGCACTTAATTATTAAGTTCCACGCTCCCGAGCACCCTACATTTGCAGGCATGTGAGTCACATGAATTTTTTTGACGTTGGGGTTACACAGGTTTTTAATGCCGTCAACATCTTTAGTTATCTGCCCTCGACCGTTATTGTTAAAAACAACAAAGTTATCTACAGGATAGTCTATGCTCATAAACATCCTGTGTAACCAATAAGGGTTATTGACGATCGCTGTACCTAAGACTGGAATAGAACGAGACATACAATTAAGCTGTATGTCAACATACTAACCTAGGCAAGTCTTTTGTACAAATTGCAGTCATAGGAATAGGGTGTATTTGCTTCTGGGACTTCAAAAGAACACGTGTCATCACACATGTAAGTGCATGTGCTACATGCGTTTACTTTTTGTTCTTCGTTAGTGTGTGCGATTGAGTTCATCAAGGTTTGCATCTTTCTGAACTTCCTCCTCATTTGAGTTAGTTCGTTATAGCTTTCTTGATCAACTTCGTAAGTTGTCCATCTGGACTCACACGAAGAACACTGGTAGCGACGTTTTCGGCTTTGACCTACATCGTTTAGCTTGTTTAGCTCCAGGATAAATGCGGTTTTCTCGCCGCAGAACTTGCACTTACTCCTAATAGCTGTTTGTGATAACGCGCTTATCTGTGTTGTTGTGTGCGGTGAGAGCTGAGCTGCCATAAAAAATCAATCAGGTGTTTGTTCTGGTTCAGGAAGTGTATCTAGATCATCTATGTCTTCAACAAAAACATAGTGCGTGGTTTCACTCTCGACAAAACTTTGCAAGTTGCCGATAGCTTGGTCTAACAGTTCTTGCTCTTCAGGAGTGAGTTCTTTAACTTCTTTTGGGTCTTTCATAGTTAGTAGTGGGTTGATGGTTGTTCGACAGATCTATTGTCAAGGTGTGCATAGTAACGCCTCTCGTAACGACCGGGTACTTGCTGTTGAGCCCACTCGTAACAATCGTTATGGCTGTAACGACCAGTCTTGTTGATATTAACCCTCTTGCATTGGCTATAAACAGCCTCCCATTGGTCGTCAAGCTTAAGAGAGTTATTAAAATTGTCGAACATCCAAAGTAAGAAAGGCACACCTAGAGAAGCAATGAGCAAAATCATGATCAATTGGCCTAGTTGCCGAGCAAAAGCAAAGTAAACAGCGTCTTTTGAATCGAGGTTGATGCTAATGTTTTTGTTGTTGTTCATGTAGATCACGTAGTGACTTAGTAAGCATACACTATAGGGTTGGGCGTGTCAACTCATCAGTGTTAGCATACTGCGAGAGCAAAAACCCTAATGACAGCAGCAAAACAACCAAGTTTCAAAGAGCTAATGAGCCAGATGAACTCTGACGTAGCTCAAGTAGCTCCCACAGTTCAAATTGAAGGTAAAAAGAAGCTCGACGATCGCTATACCTTCAATCAAGGGTGGTACGACGCGCTCCTGAACACAGATATGGTGATGAATACCAAGGATGAGTGCGAACCAGTCCGTTTGGTCCCATCAGAAGCACGAAAAATTGTTGAAATCGGTGTTTACGAAGGGGCAAGCAGTTGTTTTTGGTCAGATTTCTACATGGATCACCCTGACTCACGTCTTACCTCTATAGATCCTTTCACAGGAAGCAGTGAGCATCACGAAACACCCGAAAATTACCCCGAACTTGCGGATATCGAACTAACCGCACGTGGAAATATCGCAAAGTCAAATAACGCGGCTAAGATCGAGGTACTCAAAAACCTTAGCTGGGACGTTTTTCCTGAACTAAATAAAAGAAACAACGGAGAGCCCTGGATTGATGTTCTTTACATCGACGGGGCACATGATTCAGCCTCCGTTGCGCGAGATACGACCTTGTACGTCCCCATGGTCAAGTCTGGCGGAATCGTAATCTTCGACGACTATGGTCATCCCGACGTTCGACGTGGGGTTGACATGTCGTTAAACGCTTTTGCTTCAATGGACCACGGAATTTTTACTGGCTGGCAGCTGGTCTGCAAAGTCTCCTAGTTTTCAATGCCAAAGTTCTACGTCGCCAACGAAACTCAAGTCCCCTTAATGGTGGGCTTGTTCATGGAGCCGCGAGCTAACGATCACCCCACTAAGAACACCACAATCGCACCTGGTGAGCGTCACGGGTTTAGCCCGACGATTGCTGAGTATGAAATTGTAGCTTTGATGGTAGGTGACAACCATGATCATGGTGACTGGAACTGGCATTGGCCTGGTTTAGTAGAAATGACTGCTCCCTTGGAGCTGGGCTTCAAAATGTGGCATGAAGGCGATCTGGACTGGGAAATGGTTAAATCCTTGTCGTCCACAGACATGGAAGCTGTCTTCGGCAAGTCAAAGACCTTTTCTCAAAAGGCCAATTGCGGCTGGGGCGGCACCAGCACAATTCATTACAAAGTAACTGGCGGCCCTGAATGGATTGACGAACAGGAAGATAAAAGAATTTGGCGCCCTGGCCATACCGAAGAAGTCTTAACTTCTAGTGACTTGAAAATAAGCAAGGATTGACGGCTGTGGGGATAATTTCGCGCCCCGGCCCCACACCTCTTCAAATAGCAGTTTACGCACTGCGTCGTTTCTACTAACGTTCTTGCCACACGATTGTTCTAGGGCTAGCCCCGTTTCTTTTTTTTCATTGAGCCTTGCACCAACGCATCACTACATCAAACTCACCGACAATAAAAAACCCCGCTGAAAGCAGGGCGGAGATCAGAGATCGAAGCGACGTTAACTTCAGGTAGAAGTGAGCTTCGTTGGTGATTGATGGGCAGAAGTGTAGTCAATACCGCGATAAATCTTGGTCATCAAGAACTGACTCTGGGATAAAGCATCACGCTTGGCGAGCTGCTTGCGGATCAAAGCAAGGACGTTCATAGGTTCCTTTGCAGTGCCTCAAACCCCGTTGCTTGTTTGAGATCGAACTGCGTCCCTTTCTAGGGACCAACGTCCTTTAACTATAAGAGACAAGACTCAAATAGAAAAGCCCAAAATTCAACTAAACTAAAATAACTCCGCTAACTCCTAGAAGTCGTGGCAAACAATAATTTATACCCAACACAACGCGCTGGCATCACAGGAGACTCTCAGTACATCGGCGGCTCATCCCCATACCACATCGACCTCAAGCTCCTTCAAGAAATACCTATCCTAGAGCGCATAAAACTACTGGACAGCATTGCCCAACGCTATGCCCAAGAAGACAGAGTTATTGAATTTTCTAACCAAGGGGTCGCAGATCGACGCTGGAACCCAAACGCAACAAATGAAGAAAAAATAGACCTATATACACAAGCCGTGGCTGCTCACGCTCCCCGCATTGGTTACGACTCATTAGACGTCTACGCCCCTAAAACTGGTGAAACTCGTTGGGGGTCTACCGCCGAAGGTGCTCCCATCTTCATTGCTACAATGCCAGGCTCAACAACAAGGAGTGCAGTAGCTGACGACTACGGGTACTTCACAGAAGTCTTTGGACCAAAAGGCCGGAAAATCCTTGTTGCGGGCCACGGTGACAGGCGATTCCCCGAAACTTCCGGGCCTGTGCCCATTGAAACCCGAGAATTCAACCCAGACACAACTGCGCCAGATATAGCTCAAACACAACCAACACGGCCAGAAGACCAAAACGCAATACCAGGGGGCGAACCAAACGCAGAAAGACCATCAGAACCTCTCTTAGCACCAGAATACAAGTACACCGGACCAGACCCCAAAGAGTTTGAAGACCGCAATAAAAGACTAGATGAACTTGCGGCCAAAGTTATGGCTCGTATGGAAACTCAAAAATCTGAAGAACCGCGAATGAACGCACTCGCCTCAAAAAACCCTGGAGAGGTGATGGCTCTGTTAGCAGCACGACAATATAAAACCCCTAAATCAGTAATCTAACTTCTCTGGAATAGACTTAATTATTTGCACCCAGGAGCCCCTGTCGTGATCGGAATTGCTCGTCTTTACTGTTACAAGAAGGAACTATTCTTTCTAGTAGACGTAGAAACCAAACAAGCTCGCAAAAAATACAAAGAACTAACACAAGAAGGGTGGGTAGTTGCCCACACTGACCTTGTCTAGCTACCGCTTAGCAAACCTTCCTTCTCTGCCAACCTATAAGCCAACGCAGAATTACTCCTAGTCCACGTATCTAGATCCTTTTCACTCATACTCCCTACAGCACCAGAGCGCATCAAAAGATCCTGAAGCTCTCCTGTGTTTGCCATCTCGTTCCCGATCATCTGATCCTCTAGAAACTTCTGAGCCAAAGCATTCTGTGGCTTAGGTGCCTCCTGTACAACCGCGGGGGCTGGTGTTTCCCTTGGAGTCTCAAATTGAGTCTCAACTGGTATACGAACTGGTATAGGAGATAGTACAGGATCTGATACAGGAACCGGAGTCTCACTCTGAGTCTCAGATAAAACTACTTCTCTGGTGTCGACTGGAACTGTAGTGTTAGCTAGAGCTTCGTTAGTTTTTTCAGGGCCTAAAATAAAATTCATAATATTTCGAGAAACATTTCTACCCATCTCTTCACCTCCCTCATACGATTTTACACCTACGATTGTCGGAGTAAAAATTGGATCTCCTGGCTCAGAAACAAATGCGCTGTTAACAGCAGAAAGCACACTGCCTGTACCAATACCAGAAAGAGACTCAACTAACGCACGATTTTGACTCCGACCTTCCTCTTTAGCTTTTTCTAAATCTCCTGGAATACGTGTAAGATCAATAAGCGTATTAAGAACCGCCATACCCCGTGCGGGGCTTAAATGACTCAACAGTTTACGAAAAGCTGGCGATTGGCCAGCAATACGGGGCTTAGTATTAGGTACGTTCACAGCAAGATCGTTGAGGACTTCCATAATAATCAGGCTTGTGCAGAACCGTAACGAGCTTTCAAACGCATCAAGTTCTCATAAGCACCTGGTTGCGTCCTACGCATAATCTCCATCTTCATAGCGTCCGGCACTTCTGGTCCCATACCAGGTTGTTCGCCTTCCATCAGTGGCTGAGCTGCGTAGTTTGCCATTTCTGACGTTGCGGGGTCGTATACCTCAGGGTTCTTCAGATACCCTTCAAGAAACATCTGAGGATCCATATCGACTACTAGCAAACAAAACCTATTGCACTTAGTTTAAACGAAAAACATAGTTAATTCTCTTTTTCGCTACCAACCAACAAGCTAAGAACAGTGGCAATAGCCACGCCGAACAAGCCTTCCGCCCTTTTTCCCAATTCTGGGCAGACAGTAGCTACAGAAACAGCTCCCATCTGCTTTTCTAAGTTACTTAAAGCTAATTTTTTACAACCATCAAAGCTGATCAGCAAGATCATGGCTTCAAAAGCAAAAATTACCGTCAAAAGCCGGTACAAGAACAACTTTGACCTAAAAGCCCTGGGTGCCCGCACAAAAACCTACTTATCGCTTACTCCTTTAGCTAAAGTGGCAATCAACTGCTTGGCGTAAGCAGCAGCAGCGTCATCATTGACGTAACTAGTTGATCCAGTAAGACCTGGAGCACCTAAAGACTTACGTGCAAGTGTAAAAAGATAATTTTTAAATTCGTCCACGATTAAATCGCCGGTTAATACTTATTTTAATCCCTACAACCCTCATCATCGACAAACCACCTGGGCTTAGATGCAAACCACGCGGCAATGTTCAGTGGATCCGTAGGCGCATCCATCCCGTTCCCTTCAAAATCATCACCTAAGTCCATATCCTGCAGAAATTTATCTAACCCTTCTGGTTTTTTGTCGGCACTAAGTCCTTTTCTCCTGGCTATACGGAGCATAGACTCCACAGAATGATTTGATTTAGCCCACTTCTGGATCCAAATCATGTCTTTTATCTCTACCTTCTGATTCTTAGCTATCCGAAGACAGAT
>Ga0222718_10000643_pt1 | contig 35725 bp, 35 predicted proteins | sample C33_27DmetaG_FD_165045 | JGI IMG/M metagenome (GOLD analysis project Ga0222718, IMG submission 165045) | Estuarine water microbial communities from San Francisco Bay, California, United States - C33_27D | ecosystem: Environmental > Aquatic > Marine > Unclassified | place: USA: California...
CGCGATCGACGCTGCATCAATCCTGAAGCCGATGCTGGCCCGCGGCGAGTTGCAGACCATTGGCGCCACCACCCTCGACGAGTACCGCAAACACGTCGAGAAAGATGCGGCGCTTGAGCGGCGCTTCCAGCCCGTGAAGGTCGAGGAGCCGACCCTCGCCCACACCATCGAGATCCTCAAGGGCGTGCGCGACCAGTACGAGTCGCACCACCGGGTGACCATCACCGATCAGGCGCTCGTGGCCGCCGCCAACCTCGCCGACCGCTACATCTCCGATCGTCACCTGCCCGACAAGGCGATCGACCTCGTCGACGAAGCCGGCTCACGGCTCCGCATTAAGCGGATGCAAACCCCTCCCGATCTCCGCGAGCTCGAGCGCAAACTCGACGATGTGTTGCGCGCAAAGCGTCTCGCGGTCGAGGAGCAGCGCTTCGAGGACGCCGGTCGCCTCCGTGACGAGGAGAAGTCGATCCTCGAGGAGAAGGCCGCCAAGGAGGCCGAGGTGAAGGCGTCCGGTGTCGACCTCTTCGACGAGGTCGACGAGGAGGCGATCGCTGAGGTGCTCTCACTGTGGACCGGCATCCCGGTGTACAAGCTGACCGAGGAGGAGACGCAGAAGCTCCTTCGCATGGAGGAGGAACTCCACCGGCGCATCATCGGTCAGGAGAACGCCGTCGCCGCGGTCTCGCAGTCGATCCGACGCACACGGGCCGGACTGAAGGACCCGAAACGCCCGAGCGGCTCATTCATCTTCTTGGGACCCACCGGTGTCGGCAAGACCGAACTCGCCAAGACGCTCTCGGAGTTCCTCTTCGGAGACGACTCCGCGCTCATCACCCTCGACATGTCCGAATACATGGAGAAGCACACCGTCAGCCGTCTGGTCGGCTCACCTCCCGGATACGTCGGTTACGAGGAAGGCGGTCAGCTCACCGAGGCCGTTCGGCGCAAGCCGTTCTCCGTCGTGCTCTTCGACGAGATTGAGAAGGCTCACCCCGACGTCTTCAACACCCTGTTGCAGATCCTCGAGGAGGGCCGCCTGACCGACGCCCAGGGTCGTTCGGTCGACTTCCGCAACACCGTGCTGATCATGACGTCGAACCTCGGCACGCAGGACCTCCGCAAGGCCAACGTCGGCTTCACTACCGACGACTCCGCCATGTCCTACGAGCGCATGAAGGACAAGGTCATGGATGCGCTGAAGCAGCACTTCCGGCCCGAGTTCCTCAACCGCCTCGACGAGATCATCGTGTTCCACGAGCTCTCCAAGAGCGAGGTCGTCCAGATGGTCGACCTCATGCTCAAGCGGCTGACCGTTCAGCTGGAGTCTCAGGGTCTCGGGATCGAGCTGACCCAAGCGGCCAAGGAGTTGCTCGCTGACGTCGGCTACGACCCGCAGCTCGGTGCCCGTCCGCTCCGTCGGGCGATCCAGCGCCAGATCGAGGACGTGCTCTCCGAGAAGCTCCTCTACAAGGAGTTCGGTGCCGGTCAGATCATCGTGGTCGACGTTGAGGACGACCCCGATCGCGAGGGAAGCCGCCGGTTCTCATTTAGCTCCGTCGAGGGATTCGTCCCGCCGTCGGCGGTCGAACTCGCCGCGACCGCCTCGGGTGAGGGCGACAGCGACACTCCGCCGGTCGACTGATCCGCGTCGATCCCTCGGCCGAGTCGGTCGAGCCGGTCGATCAACACGAGCAGCAGGCCAACCGCGGCGGTCACGTGCAGCAGGGCGGCGAGCGCCCACCCTGTCACCACCCCTTGGGCTCGGTCGCGCCCCCACAACAACGCGAGTGGGACCGGCACCAGGGCGATACCGAGCAGGGCGCTGACCCCCCGAGAGACGCCCTGCCCGATCATCCAGGGTGGATCGGCGACGACGCCGAGAAGCGCAGCGGTTGCCCAGAGCCCACAGAGCGCGATGACGACCAGATGGATCACCACCCCCATCAAAGCGACCCGTCCCGAGCGCACCCTCGTCGCGAGGGTGACGGCCGCGAGCATCATCGTCCTCCTGACCGGACCAACCCCCGAGGCCCGCAGCAGATCACCGAAGACCCGATCAGCACCCCGACGATCGACAGGTGATCGGTCCTCCTCGAGCCCAGCGATGAGCGCGTCGTGCACCACGGCGGCCGGCAGATGCGCGCCGGTCGAACCGATCAGCCAGCCGAACACCGCGGGCACCGACGTCAGATCGGTCTCGAATCGAGCGTGATCGGCGGGGATCGAGAGCAAGCCGAGTTCCGGGTGCGTCACCGACACCGGCCGCTCGAGTCGGAACCGTTCATGGCTGCGTCCATCGCGGGCCACCGAGACGCGCTCAAGGAGGAGGCGTCCCTCGATGCGAACCGCCCGGTGACGTCGGTCCCGATGATTCGTGAAGTCGGGCATGCCCGGAGCATCGTCGATCCGGTGCCCACCGTGTCGCGGGATTACGGGCCATCATGGGCAGGTGCGTCGTCCGCTCCTCCTCCTCCTCGCCGTGGCAGCGGGCCTGCTCACCTCGTGCCGGCTCGACGTCGACGTCGCCGTCACCATGGACGCCGACGGGTCCGGGACGGTCAGGGTGCGAGCGGTAGCGGACGCCGATCTCGTCGCCGCGGAGCCCGGGGTCGTCGACGGCCTCGCGGTCGAGGACCTCATCGCGACCGGATGGGTTGTGACCGGGCCCGAACCGACGGCCGAGGGCGGGGCTGTCGTCGTCCTCGACCATGACTACGACGACGCCTCAGGGCTCTCAGCGCTCCTCCGCTCCGTCGGCGCGCCTCTCCTCACCCCCGAGGTCACGCGGGAGTTGAACGAGGACTCAACCGAGGCGGTCAACGCGCTGACAGCGTCCCTCGGCCTCCCCGATGGCGCGTCCTCCTTCTCCGATGAGCGTCTCGTCGCAGCCCTCGGCGCACCGCCGTTCGATGATGTGCTCTCGGACGGGACGCCGCTCTCCGACCGACTCGGATTTACCGTCACCGTCCTCCTGCCCGGGGAGCTCACCGAGCACGACGGTCGAGAGAGCAGCACCGAATCGGGAGCGCGCAGCGTCTCGTGGGCCGCGCCGCTCGACGGCACGACCCAGACGATCGCGATCGCCTCCTTCCAGAGCACCGCGACCGGGGGGTCGTGGGCGGAGCCCATCGCGACCGCCGCCCGGGTCGCCCTGGTCGTCTGGGTCACGGCCAGCATCGCCTTCATCGGCTGGGTCATCCTCGCCCGTCGTCGGCGCGAGGAGCGGCGGCGCGCCGCGGCCGCCGCCGGACGACGAGTACGATGACGACGTGAGTGCAGAGCCGGTGCCCACCGTCGCGGACTCAGGCGAGACCGATACGAACGGAGCTCTCGACCGACTGGCCAACGATCTCGAAGCCGTGTCCTCCGCGCTCACCCGACTCGAGTCCGGCACCTACTGGTCCGATGAGATCTCCGGTGAGCCGATCGACGATTCGGTGCTCGCCGCCGATCCGACGGCCCGGCGAAACCCGTGACAGCGGACTGGCCGGGATCCCTGGCCGCGGTGACTCGTCTCTGCCGCGACGAAGCCGCACGCGATCGGCGATGGGCGACCCTCCTCGGTGATGGCGCGCGCGAGGCCGGACCCGGCGAACGTCAGCAATTCCTCATCGCGGCGTCGCACCGGCACACGGCGCTCGCCGCCGATTGGGAAGCCCGACTCCCGGTCACCGATGACACGGCTCGAATGCTCGTCGACGATCCGCCCCAGCCGGTTGGCGATCTCATGTCCTACCGGGCAGCGATGGCCGCGCGCTCGGAGGAGTTGTCGCTCCGGCGCGGCGAGATCGATCCGCTCAGCGATCCGGCGACCGACGGGCTGATCGCTGAGGCGATCCACTTGCTGTCGAGTCTCATCGACGAGGCCGCCCGGGTCGGTGTCTGAGTCGACGCACCGCCGCCGCGTCGAGACGGCGCCCGGCGTCGAACTCGACGTCCTTGACTCGGGACCCGGGCCCGAACGGACCGTCGTCCTCCTGCACGGCTTCCCGGAGACCTCCCACTCTTGGCGCCATCAGATCGAGCCGCTCGTCGACGCGGGGCTCAGGGTCATCGTCCCCGATCAACGCGGCTATGGCGACTCGTCGCGACCAAACGACACCTCGCACTACCGGGCCGACCACCTCACCAGGGACATCGCGGCTCTCCTCGACGACGCCGAGGTGGAGAGCGCCATCATCGTCGGCCACGACTGGGGGTCGATCGTCGCTTGGCACATGGCCCAGCTGCATCCCGAGCGATGTGCCTCGGTGATCGCCGCGAGCGTTCCCTGGACCCCGTGGCCGATGGCTCCGACCGAACTCCTCCGAGCTGTCCACGGCGACGACTTCTTTTACATCCTCCACTTCCAGCAACCCCGCCTCGCCGAGGCCGAGATGCATCGAGACGTCCGCCGCTTCCTGCTGTCGATCATCTGGGCCGCGGCGGCCGAGAGCCACCCGACCCGTGACGGGTCCCCGCTGCCAGCATCGGGAACGACGGTCACCGAGGCCTTCGAGCACCAGTCCGGTGGCCGACGGACGTCACCGCCGCCGTGGCTGAGCGAAGCCGATCTTCAGGTCTACGTGTCGCAATTCGAGCGCAGTGGATTCAACGGACCCGTCGATTGGTATCGGAACTTCGACCCCAACCATGACCTCACCGCGCCACTCGGTGCATCGCCGATCACCATGCCCACGTTCTTCGTCGCCGGATCGCTCGATCCGGTGATCCACGGGCGAGACGACTACCTCGCGCGAATGGACTCCGATCTCGCCGACCACCGCGCCACCGTGCTCATCCCCGGCGCGGGTCACTGGGTCCAGCAGGAGGCACCCGGAGAGTTCAACCGAGCTCTCCTCGACTTCATCTCCCGATCGGTCTGACCGAACCCCGTCGGATCGGGTGCAGCTCAGCCCAACGCTCGAACGGGTTGGCGCGGTAGGCGAGTCGATCGACCACTGAGGGCAGGCTCGGCCGGGGCCGCGAGAGGGTGATCCACCGAAGCGCGCCCAGCACCGCGCCGATGGCGCTCCAACCCAGATAGGCCGGGGCGAAGAGCGGTCCGAGGATGCGGGCCTGCCAGACATGGGTCTCCTCATGCTCATCGACGAGGCGATGTCGGCTCTCCACCGAGACGTCTCCCGCCGACGAGATCACGTTGCCGACGGTCACCGCGTAGCCGCGCCTCGGCGTGAAGCCGCCTCGATACACATGCCGGTTCATTCGGCGACTGATCTCCGGCAGATACGGCGTTCGGAGAGCGCCATCCACGACATGCACACCGAGTGAGGCCGTCGTGGTCGCGAGCGCCCAGGTCGAGTCGAGCGCGAACGCGAGCGCACCGATCCGGTCTCGGCTGTAGGTGGCTCGAGCGCCGGAGATCACCCCGTTGACTCCACCCACCACCGCGGCCGGAACGCCGAGGCCGACGGACGACCAGCACAGGCCAGCGAGCACACCTCCAGCCGCGCCGAGCGCGGTCGCCTCGGCGAACCGGTGGGAGGGGCGAGTCACCGCTCGCGGAGTTTGGCCAGCAGTCGCAGGATCTCGAGATAGAGCCAGACGATGGTGACGAGCATGCCGAAGGCCGCGAACCACTCGAAGTGACGGGGCAGTCCCTCAGCGGTGCCCCGCTCGATGAAATCGAAGTCGAGGGCGAGGTTCATGGCGGCGAGACCCGCGACGAAGATGCTGAACCCGATGCCGAAGAGACTCGGGCTCGAGATGAACGACACGGAGCCGCCGAAGAGCGAGATCATCAGACTGATGCCGTAGAAGACCATCACACCGATGGTGGCCATGACGATCGTGCGACGGAAGCGGTCGGTGACCCTGATGGCTCCGGACCGGTACAGGCTGAGCATCACCGCGAAGACGGCGATGGTCACACCGGCGGCCTGGAGCACGATGCCGTCGTAGAACTCCTCGTAGACCCGCGAGATCGAACCGACCGCGAACCCTTGAGCGAGCGCGTAGACCGGCCCGACGATACGAGCCAGTTGCGGTCGGAAAGCGATGGCGAAGGCCGCCGCGATTCCGACGATCACGCCGAGGATCGCGAGGCCCGGCATCCCGTAGCTGATTGAGCCATCGGCGGCGACGGCCGGCGCGCCGGTGGCGAGCCAACCGACCGTGGCCGATGCGAGCAGGAGGGCGAGCAGCGTCGCCGTCGCCGAGATCGTTCCTCCGACGGTCATGACTTCCCCCGCCGAACGCCACGGCGTCGACGGCCCATCGGATACAGAACCCCGGTACTCGGTGCCCGGTTCCGGCGGTGCCCAGTTGTTGAAGACCTTCTCGTTCAGTACGGGGTTCGACATCGGATCCTCCTCCTCGGTGGGTCCGATCGGCGGGTCGACGACCCGACCGCTCGGTGGCCCCTGATGATAGATCGCGGATCGATCGCGCGCCTGTCGTCCGCACCGTCCGAGACCTGCGTCGACATCTCCGGAAGCGATGGATAACCCTCGAGCTCCCTTGAGGCTCAAGGCCGAATCGTCGGTAACGTGACGCCCGTCTCAGGGGGAGTTCCATCCGCTAGCCAGACCTCGAAGAGGGAGTCAAAGTGGCCAAAGATCGCGTCGACCGAGATGATGAAGACCTTGTCCGGCTGTATCTGACCGACATCGGTCAGTACACCCTGCTCACCAAAGACGACGAGGTTCGTCTGGCCAAGGCGATCGAGGCGGGCAAGGAGGCGATCGAGGAGCTCGATGCCGGCGGCAAAGCCGTCACCGCCGCCCGCAAGCGAGAACTTCGTCGGATCGCGCGCAAGGGTGAGGAAGCCGAGCGGCAGTTCGTGCAATCCAACCTCCGACTGGTGGTGTCGATCGCCAAGAAGTACCAGGCGTCCGGCCTCCCCCTCCTCGACCTCATCCAAGAAGGCAACCTCGGCCTGATGCACGCGGTCGAGAAGTTCGACTGGCGTAAGGGCTTCAAGTTCTCCACCTACGCCACCTGGTGGATCCGACAGGCCATCACCCGCGGTATCGCGAACACCGGCCGCACCATCCGCCTGCCGGTCCACGCCGGCGACACCCTCGCCCGACTGCAGAAGGCGCGCTCGCGCCTCGAGCTCAAGTACGGCCGCCCGGCCACGCTCGCCGAGCTCGCCCTCGAGGTGGAGATGCCCGAGGACAAGGTGACCGAGGCCCTCCGCTTCGCCGCCGAGCCGCTCTCGCTCTCCGAGCCCCTCCGCGAAGACGGCGACGCCGAACTCGGCGACGTCGTCGAGGATCGCTCAGCCGAGTCTCCCTTCGAGGTGGCGGCCACCGCGCTGCTCCCTGAGGAGATCAGCCGTCTACTCGCTCCTCTCGACGAGCGCGAGCGCGAGATCCTGAAGCTGCGCTTCGGGCTCGACCGTGGCGAACCCCGCACCCTCGAGGAGGTCGGCGAGCACTTCAACCTGACGCGCGAGCGGATCCGCCAGATCGAGGCGCGCGCCATGTCGAAGTTGCGTCACCCCTCGAGCGACACGGGCGCCCGCGACCTCCTCGCCGTCTGACCCGCCATCACTCCGTCGTCAGGTTGACTCGACGAACTCGACGGTGTTGCCGTCGGGGTCGTTGACGAGAGAGATTCGAACCCCGGGCCGAATCTCCACCGGCTCGACCACCACTCTCGCGCCCGCCGATCGGCAGGCCTCGGCGATCTCATCGATGTTGGCGACGTGGATCGTGAAGTAGCGATAGCCGGAGGCGCCCGGGATACCGCCGCGCGGCGCCTTGGCCTCCGGATTCTCGTCGAAAGCGACGATCTTGATCAGTGAGTCGCCGCACCGCAACCGGTACATGGTGCCGCCGGCGCCGACCGGCATCGGCATCGATCCCTCGTCAACGAGACCGAGGAGGTCCCGATAGAAGGCGAGCGCAGCTTCGGCGTCGCGAACGACGATGCCGAGATCGATGGCGCGTTGGCCGTGGCGGATGAGCGAGGGCGTGTCGGTCATGAAACGGACACTACGGCCGAGGCCGTGTGGCGGAGGTGGACGGGAATCGAACCCGCCGGACGGGGAACACCCGCCCCAACCGCTTTGAAGGCGGCGGCACCCACCAGGCGTGCGGACACCTCCACCCGGGAGCGTACCGATCGCAAGACCTAGCATCCCCCGCGTGGGTCGAAGCGAGGGTGAGGTCATCCTGGTCACCGACACCGTATGGGAGGCCCGTTCCGCGGAACTGACGACGATCAGCCCTGGCGCCGAGTTCATCGTGCTCAGGGAGTCACCCGTGAGCGATCCGGACATCGAACGGCTGACGATCGCTTTCTTCTCGGCTGACGCCTGGCCCGGACGAACGGCCGCCCTCATGGGACCCGTGGTCCGGGCCCCCCGACTCCACTGGCTCCACACCTTCTCCGCCGGGCTCGACGACCCGGTATTCGCGCGGCTCTCCGACCGCGGAGTGCGAGTAACGAACTCCCCGGGGGCTGCCGCGCCGGCGATCGCGCACTCGGTGATCCACCACCTGATCACCCTCATCCGACGACTCGACGAGATCGGACGCGACCAGCACCAGCGCCAGTGGTCCCACCGAGTCACCGATGACCCCGCCGATCTTCGCCTCGGGATCATCGGCCTTGGTTCGATCGGGTCGGAGATCGCTCGGCTGGCGATGGCGATCGGCATGGACGTCGTCGGTCTCCGTCGACACCCCACAGGATCCGAGCCGTGCCCCACCTGGGCCACCGACCGACTGAGTGAGCTCCTCGCGCACTCCGACGCCCTCGTCATGTGCGCCCCGCTCACCGACGACACCCGCGAGATGCTCGGCGCCGACGAGTTCGCGGCGATGCCGACCGGGTCGTACTTCGTGAACGTGGGCCGGGGTGAGTGCGTCGACGAGAGCGCGCTGATCGACGCCCTCGACTCCGGACACCTCGCCGGAGCGGCCCTCGACGTGTTCGAGATCGAACCGCTCCCCGAGGAGTCCCCGCTGTGGGCGATGGAGCGGGTGATCATCACCCCGCACTCCTCGGGATCGACCCACCGCTCAGCCCGTCGGGCCGAGGACACATTCCTCGAACTGCTCGCGCAGACGGCTTCCGACACGGCGTCACGCTGAGGGGTCGCGCGCCCACACTCGAGTCCCGACCTCCCGACACCGACCTGGGAGGGACATGCTCACCGGACTCTGGACACCCAAAGGTGGGAGCGGCACCACCGTCACTGCCTGCGCGCTCGCGCGCCTGCACGACCCCGCCGTCATCGTCGACACCTCCGGCGATGTGCCCGCCGTCCTCGGTCTCGCCGAATCCGACGCGCCCGGGGTTCGCGACTGGCTCGTGAGCGACTCACCCAACTCGCGTCTCGACGATCTGGTGGAGGACATCGACGACCAACTCTCCATCATTCGCGCCGGCTCCTCCCCCGAGCCCGTCGAGGATCGATCCTGGGCCCGACTCGCCGACTGGGCCTCGACGCGCTCCGACGCGGTGATCGTCGACCTCGGAACGGGTCGGCCCGACGGGTGGCCGAAGGTCGCTACTCGGAACGTGATGGTGGTGAGACCGTGCTACCTCGCGCTCCGTCGCTCGGTGCGAGCTGGGGCGACCCCCGACGGGATCATCGTGATCTCCGAACCGGGGCGCGCTCTGTCGGCTGACGACGTCGCCCGGTGTCTCGGAGCCCCAATCCTCGCCTCGCTCGCCATCGATCCAACCGTCGCGCGAGCGGTCGACGCAGGTTTGCTCCTCTCGCGGCTGCCGGCATCGCTCGGTGCGCTCGCCTCAGCGCTGCCAACATGAGTGCTTGGGAGGAGCAGGTGGCCGAGGTGGTCGCGGCTGCTACCCGGCTCACCGGCGAGCCGATCGACACCGTCTCGCAGATCGTCCGCAGCCGATTCGCTCTCGCTAACGACGAGCAACAGGACCGGCTCCGACAGAGCGCGCTCGCGCGGATGACCGGCCACGGTCTCATCGGAGAACTCCTCGCCGACCGCGACGTCGACGAGGTCCTCGTCCATCGAGGTGGGGAGGTGTGGACGGAGCGCGCTGGGCGGTTGGAGTATCGAGCGGAGATCTCAGCCGGGGAACTCGAAGTGGTCCTCGAACGGATGCTTGCCGGTAGCGGTCGCCGACTCGACCGCTCCCACCCCGTGGTCGACGCGCGGCTTCCCGACGGTTCGAGGCTCTGCGCCGTCCTCCCGCCCGTGGCCGTCGACGGAACCGCCGTGGCGGTGAGGGCACCCGCGCGACGCCGCTTGCGCCTCGACGACTTCGGCCCTCCTGAGGTCGTAGAGCAACTCGCCGCCGCCATCGAAGAGCGCAAGACGATCCTTGTTTCCGGCGGTGCCTCCTCTGGGAAGACGAGCCTCGTCGGCGCCCTCATCGACCGCGTGCCGAAGGAGCAGCGGGTGGTGATCATCGAGGACACGGCCGAACTCGACCCACAGCACCCACAATCGGTGCGCCTCGAGGCGCGGCCGCGAGCCGAGGGGATCGAGGCGGTCGACGCCGAGGATCTGGTTCGAGCCGCGCTGCGGCTCCGACCCGATCGGCTCGTCGTGGGCGAGATCCGGGGTGCTGAGGTGGTCGCGCTCATCCAAGCGGTCAATACCGGTCACGACGGGGCTCTCGCCACCTGCCACTCGAACAGCGCGACCGACGCGCTCGCCCGTCTTGAGAACCTGCTCGCTCGGTCCATGCCAGCGTGGTCGGCTGAGGCCGCCCGGGAGCACCTCCGAATGAGCGTCGACCTGCTCGTCCATCTTCGACGCCTGCCGACCGGGCAGCGCCTGGTCAGCGAGATCGTTGAGTTGACCCCCTCCGGGCCGAGCACCGCGTTCGAGGTGACCCGCGGGTGATGTGGCCGATCGCGCTCATCGCCGAACCCTCACTCATCGGCATCCTCATCGCCCGACTCGCCTTCGCCCCTCCCGCCTCCCGCCGAATCACCGAGGAGTCGGGAACCGTCGTTCCGCCATCAACCAGCGAGACGCCGGCGGGTATCGCCGACTACGCCGAGGATCTCGCTCGGTGCATCGCGACCGGCCTGAGCCCGATCGCGGCGCTGCGTTCCTCGCGACCGATCACCGGCTCGAACCGCCGCTCGGCGCTCAACGACTGGTGGGAGGGGATCGAACGCGGTCTCGCCACCGGTGGGACCCTCGACAATTCCATCCGAGTCACGCCGACGACTGGAGACCTCGACGTGATCACCGTGTCGCTGCTGTCCGCTCGGGGGGACACCGCCGCGCTCGTCGACGGATTGCGTCAGGCCGCAGCGGTGGTGCGGTCTCGGGAGGATGTGCGCCGCCGCCGCCGGTCATCAGCTGCCCAGGCGGTCCTCTCCGCGCGCGTCATGACCGTCCTCCCACCGGTGGTCCTCCTCGGTGCCCTCGCGTTGTCACCAGGGGTGCGCTCCGGCGTCACCGACCTCCCGATGATCATGGTGATCGCGCTCGGCGCAGCGCTCGATGTGATCGGCTGGCGTTGGATGCGATCGGTCGCCAGTCGGGGGTCGGGGCGCACCGGGGCCCGACGCGGTGTCGATCGGGAGGACTCCCTCGCCCTCCTTGTCGAGCTGTTGGCGATCGGTGTCCGATCGGGGTCAGCGGCCGTCGAGACGATCCGGCTGCTCGCTGCGGTGGGACCCCCGGTGCTCCGTGCGTCACTCAGCCGTGTGTGCGAGGCCGTCGACCGCGGCGAGCGACTCGACACCGCTCTCGCCGGACTCGGGACCGACCGACGCGCGCGACGCCTCGCCGCTCTCCTCGTCGACTGCTCTCGCGATGGCTCACCACTGGCGCCGGCCCTCGACCACCTCGCAGATGACCTCCGCTCAGAGGCGCGCCGGCTCCATCACACCGCGATCGGTGAACTCCCGGTGCGGCTCACCCCTCCCCTCGTGCTCTGCACCCTGCCCGCGGTCGTTCTCATCGCCATCGCCCCGGTCGCGGTCGCCGCCCTGCGAGCGGTCCGCGCCGACCTGTGAGGCCCCATCGCCCGATCGGGCCGAGACATCACGCCACGACGAGAGGGAGCCAAAGATGACACCACCACCGATGCGACAAGCGGCCGGTCGGCGACGCGACTCAACGACGACGGGATCCGAGTTGGGGCAGGCGACCACCGAGTACGCCCTCGTCATACTCGCCGCCGCCTTCGTCGGGTTGATGGTCGTTGGCTGGGCGACCACCGGCTCGGGGGCGGAAACCGTGTCGCGGCTCTTCGATCGGATCCTGCGAACAGTGCTCGAACAGGTGTGAGGTCCACGACGGCGTCAGACCGAGGCCAGGCGGCGGTCGAACTGGCCATGGTCCTCCCGCTCGTTGCGGTCGTCGTCGCGGCGGTCATCGACGTCGCGGCCCTCTCGGTCGCACGGGTCTCGCTCGAGCACACCGCTGGAGCCGCCGCTCGCTTGGCGGCCTCCACCGAACGTCCCGAGAGTGCGGTCTCCGAGCTCCTCGACCAGGCTGGCGCAGGTTCAGCCGATGACTTCTCCCACGAGATCTCCCGCGACGGGCTCCTCGTGACCGTCACGATCGAGCGGACCAGGCGATCCTCCTGGTCGCCTCTCTCCCTCCTCGGTCCCCGCAGGATCACCGCCGACGCGACCGCGGCGATCGAGCCCATCGGCCGTCCTTGACCGATGGCTACCCTCGGCCCAATGGACAGCGGTCTCAGCGCTGAGCGGATCGTGCACCTCGCACTTCCGGACGACTGGGAGCGAGCCGCCACCACCGGCTCATACCCCTGGAGCACTCGGGGGCTCACCTTCGCCGAGGTCGGGTTCGTCCACTGCGCGAGGATCGGGCAGATCGAGGGAGTGGCGCGCCGCTTCTACGACGATGTCCATGAGCTCGTGGTGCTCGACCTCGACCCGACGCGCCTTGGCGCCGACCTCGTGGACGAGCCAGCCGCCGAGGGTGGGGGCGAGTTGTTCCCCCACCTCTACGGGGAACTTCCCACCACCGCGGTCAGCGCCGTCCACCGCTGGAGGCGCGGACCCGACGGTTGGCACCTCGGGAGATAGCGCGACGAATCAGGGACCGGTAAAGACCGCGTCGACTCGAGCGTCCCTCGCCGCGTAGAACTCACGCTTGGGGTCGTAGTCGGCGGCCTCAGACTCCCAGCGGGCCAGTTCAGCCCGACCCACGACGAACCAATGCACCTCGTCCGGGCCATCGGCGAGTCGGAGGGTGCGCTGCCCCGTGTACATCTTGGCGAGCGGGGTCCACTGGGAGACGCCGGTCGCGCCGTGCACCTGAATGGCCTGGTCGATGATCGCGACGACGCGCTCGGGCACGAGGGCCTTGACGGCGCTCACCCAGACCCTCGCCTCCGCGTTGCCGAGTTCATCCATCGCCTTAGCCGCGGTGAGCACCATCCGGCGCATCGACTCGAGTTCGACACGGGCTCGGGCGATGGTCTCCACGTTGCCGCCGAGTTGGGCGATCGGCTTGCCGAACGCCTCCCGCGACAAACCGCGCTTCACCATCAACTCGAGCGCGCGCTCCCCGGCTCCGATCGACCTCATGCAGTGATGGATTCGGCCAGGTCCGAGTCGGAGCTGCGAGATCTCGAAGCCCCGACCCTCCCCGAGCAGCATGTTGGTGGCCGGCACCCGCACGTCCTCGAACCGGAGATGCATATGCCCGTGGGGGGCGTCGTCCTCCCCGAAGACGTGCATCGGCCCCATGACCCGCACCCCCGGCGTGTCCATCGGGACGAGGATCTGCGACTGGCGCCGGTGCGGTGGACCGTCGGGATCGGTCTGCACCATGACGATCAGGATCTTGCAGCGTGGGTCACCCGCCCCCGAGGTCCAGTACTTCTCTCCCGTGATCACCCACTCGTCACCGTCTTTGACGGCTCGGCAGGAGATGTTCTTCGCGTCCGAGGACGGGGTGTCGGGCTCGGTCATGGCGTACGCCGATCGGATCTCGCCGGCGAGGAGCGGCGCCAACCATCGCTCCTTCTGCTCGGCTGTTCCCACCCGTTCGAGCACCTCCATGTTGCCGGTGTCGGGAGCCGAGCAGTTGAGGCACTCGCTGGCGATCGGGTTCCGACCGAGCTCCATCGCGATGTACGCGTAGTCGAGGTTGCTCAGCCCCTCGCCGGTCTCGGCGTCGGGCAGGAAGAAGTTCCATAGCCCCGCCTGCTTGGCCCGTTCCTTGATGCCGTCGAGCAGTTCGAGCTGCCCCGGACCGTACGACCAGCGCTCATCGCGGTCGCTGCCGAGTCGGAAGAACTCCTCGGTCTTCGGCTCGATCTCGGTCTCGATGAACTCGAGGACTCGTTCGTAGAGCGGACGCGCGCCCTCCGACATCCGGAGGTCGAACATGCCGGGGGTGGTCTCCATGCCTGCCATATGACGACAGTACCGCCGGACTCGAAGCCGCGATCAGTCGGTGGAGAATCGAGGGGTCACTCGGCGCCTCGCGCGTCGGATTCGTCGTCTTCGTCGCCCTCCGGCCCGGGCCGGCCGTGCCGGCGTCGATCGGCGATTCGGAGCCGCCGCTCCTGCTCCGCCTCAACGGCCGCCTCTTCGGCGACGAGCCGCTCGAGGCTCGCGAACCGCGATGGATCGAGCGAGCCATCCTCGATCGCAACTCTCACGGCGCAACCGGGTTCGCGATCATGCTTGCAGTCGCGGAAGCGACAGTCGTCCATGAGCGAGAACACGTCGGAGAAGGCTCGTTCGATGCCCCGACCGGACAGCCAGAGACTCACCGCCCGGAAGCCCGGCGTATCGATCAGCCAGCCACCGCCCGGCACCGGAAGCAAGCGCGTCGCGACCGTGGTGTGACGCCCGCGTTGATCGCCGTCGCGCACCGCGGCGGTCGCCATCTCGTCGCGGCCGAGGAGCGAATTGACGATCGTCGACTTCCCAACCCCGGAGGCGCCGAGGAGGGCGAGGGTCGAGCCGTCGACGGCGCGGCGGCCGATCTCGTCGACCCCCTCTCCAGTCACCCCGCTGACGACCAGCACGGGCACACCGGGGGCCACGGCGGTCAGTTCGTCGACCACAGCGGACGGATCCTCGGCGACATCGACCTTTGTCAGCACCACAGCGGGTGTCGCTCCGGAATCGAAGGCCAACACGAGCTCACGCTCAAGGCGCCGCTGGTTGGGCGGCGCCGTGAGGGCGTGCACGAGGAAGACGACATCGATGTTCGCGGCGAGCACGTCGGGCACCGCCCGATCTCCCTCGTGGGAGGCGCGTCGAGTGAAGGCGGAGGTGCGGTCGAGGACATGCTCGATGCGCTCGCCCCCGTCATCCACCACCACCCAGTCACCGACGGCCACATCAGCTCCGATGTTGCGGACCCGAAGACCGTCGGTGTCGTCGTGGGTTCGCATCACGGTCGACCATCCGCGATCGATCCGCGCAACCCGGCCCGGTGTGCCGTGCGCCGACGGCGCTCCGAGCCGCTCCCAGCACTCGGCGAACCGATCGGTCCAGCCGAGGAGGCGGTCAGGGCTCACACCCGAACGGTACCGCTGCGAGTCACAGGGTCCCAGTGGCGAGTCGCCCTCGGACCTCGACCGCGCGTTCCCGGACGTCGTCGATATCCGACAGGCGATTGAGGTTCGCGTACACGCGGGCCAGTCGGTGGTTTCCGGCGAGCAGATCCCGGTGACGGTCGAGGAAGTCCCAGTAGAGGGTGGTGAAGGGGCAGGCGTCATCGCCGGTGCGGCGTCGACGGTCGAAAGCGCAGGATCCGCAGAAGTCGGTCATCTTCGACAGGTAGTTCCCTCCGGCGACGTAGGGCTTGGTGCTCATCGCCCCACCATCGGCGTACATGCCCATGCCGACGACATTCGGCACCATCACCCATTCGGCTCCATCGACGAAGGACTCCCACATCCAGTCGACTAGAGCGCGCGGCCGCACACCGGCGAGCGTCGCGAGATTCGCGATCACCATGAGTCGCGGGATGTGATGGGTCCACCCGTCCTCGGCCACCCAGCGAGCGACGTGGGATACGCAGTTCATGTTCGTCGCTGTTCCGAGGAGTGCCGGCGGTACCTCCATCGTGTTCCCGAAGTGGTTGGCGTCGATGTAGTCGGGATCGTTCGTCCAGTAGAGGCCGGCGATGTACTCGCGCCAGCCGATGATTTGCCGGATGATGCCCTCCACCGAGTTGAGTGGGATGCCGCCGTCGCGATTTGCCGCCAGCACCGCCTCCACCACCTCTCGCGGGTGGAGGAGACCGTTGTTGAGGTACGGGCTCAGCATCGAGTGGTTGAGATGCCGGTGATGGCTGACCACCGCGTCCTCATAGGGTCCGAAGCCCGGTAGGGCCTCGGTAACGAAGTGAGCGAGTCGCCGGAGCGCCCCCTCGCGGTCGGTGGCCCACAGCCCGTTCCACTTCCCACCGCTGAGGTTGAAGCCCGACAAGATCTCATCGACCTCGGCATCGATCGCATCGGGTTGATCGAGCGGCGCCTCAGGCCACTGTCCCCCGTCGGCGGGAGGTGGCAGTCGGTTCTCCTCGTCGAGGTTCCATCGACCTCCAACTGGCGACCCGTCCTCCTCGATCAGGATTCCCAGTCGCCGTCGTTGCCAGCGGTAGAAGTCCTCCATCAGCAGCGACCCGTCTCGTCGCCGGTGCTCCGCGGCCCACGCGCGGAACTCGTCGCGGTGGCAGAGAAATTGGTCGGAGGGGATCAGCCGGACGCCGAGCCGGTCGAGCAGGTCGGAGCCCGCCCGGTTGGCTGGCTCCATCGCGACGACGGCGCGCGGACCGTAGTCGGCGATGTGCGCATCGAGTCCCGCGCGCATCGAGTGGGCCACCCTCCAGTCGACGGTGAATCCGAGGTTGCGGAGACGCTCCGCGAACCGCCGCATCGAGGCGACATAGAAGTGGGCGCGCTGTCGACCCCAGCGTCTCGATGCCAGTTTCGACCTCGACACCACCATGAGCACGGTGGTCGCGGTCGGATCGCGATCCGCGAGGTGTGCGAGGCGTTCATCGAGTTGGTCGCCGAGAACCCAGACGGTGTCGGTCGCCACGTCTCGGACACTACGAGCGCCGGCATCATTGCTCCATCCGTGCCCCCGACCGGCGTGACCCCGTGTTGGTCTCGACCCGGCATCGGGGCACACTCACCGCTCCCATGGCCTCCACCGCATCCGGTCGCCCGCTCGTGATCGTCGAGTCACCAGCGAAGGCGAAGACGATCGCCCGCTTCCTGGGCGACGAGTTCGATGTGCGGGCCTCGGTCGGCCATGTCGCCGACCTCCCCTCCAAAGGTCTCGCGGTTGACGTCGACAACGGGTTCAAACCGACCTACGAGTTGACCGAGCGCGGCAAGCAGGTGATTCGCGATCTCCGCGCGGCGCTCAAGGACGCCAGCGAGCTCTATCTCGCGACCGATGAGGACCGCGAGGGCGAAGCCATCAGCTGGCATCTCCTCGAGTACCTGAAGCCGAAGGTGCCGGTGAAGCGAATGGTGTTCCACGAGATCACGCGCGCTGCGATCGATCACGCGGTTGAGAACCCTCGCGGCATTGATTACGGCCTCGTCGATGCGGCCGAGACCCGTCGCATCCTCGACCGGCTCTACGGCTACGAGGTCTCGCCGATCCTCTGGCGCAAGGTGAACCGAGGTCTATCCGCCGGGCGCGTTCAGAGCCCGACGATTCGACTCATCGTCGAGCGCGAGCGCGAGCGGATCGCCTTCGTCTCCGCCGGCTACTGGGATCTCGAGTTGCTCACCGCCACCGCCCCAGCGTTCACCGCCCGCCTTCTCGAGGTCGACGGCGTCCGGGTGGCGACCGGCCGCGACTTCGACGCGGCAGGACGGGCCGACGAGCGCGTGCGGGTACTCGACGAGGCGGAGGCGCGACGCTTGGCGTTGGGGCTCTCCGCGGCAGACGTCTCGGTTCGCTCGGTCGAGGAGAAGCCGTATCGCTCATCTCCGAAGGCTCCGTTCATGACCTCGACGCTCCAGCAGGAGGCCGGACGTCGACTGAGGCTCTCCTCCTCGCAGGTGATGCGGCTGGCCCAAGGTCTCTACGAGCAGGGCTTCATCACCTATATGAGGACCGACAACGTCGTCCTCTCCGACGAGGCGCTCGCGGCGACACGCGCCGCGGTCGAGGCTGAGTATGGGGCGAGCTACCTCTCCGACGCTCCGAAGCAGTACTCCTCGAAGTCGAAGAACGCTCAGGAGGCCCACGAGGCGATCCGGCCGACCACCCCCTTCCGCTCGCCGAAGTCGGTCTCGGGAGAGATCCGGGACCGCCAACAACTCGCCCTCTACACGCTCGTCTGGCAGCGGACCCTCGCTTCGCAGATGGCTGACGCCCGCGGTGTCACCGTCAGCGTGCGGATCGGTGGGGCGACCACCGATGACGCGACCGACTGCCTCTTCGCCGCGAGCGGAACCACGATCACGTTCCCCGGTCACCGAGCGGTGCTCGACAGCACCCCGACCGACGGCGACGACCAGAGCAAGGCCGGCGACGACGTGCTCCTCCCTGAACTCACCGTCGGCGACCCAGTACCGGTCGCCGATCTCACCGCCGAGGGGCACAACACCTCGCCCCCGGCGCGGTTCACCGAGGCCAGTCTCGTGAAGCGCCTCGAGGAGCTCGGCATCGGCCGGCCGTCAACGTGGGCATCGATCATCCAGACGGTGCAGGATCGCGGCTACGTCTGGAAGAAGGGGCAGGCTCTCGTCCCGACCTGGACGGCGTTCGCGGTCGTCGGCCTGCTCGAGCAGCACTTCGACGATCTCGTCGACTACGAGCTCACCGCCAAGATCGAGGAAGACCTCGACGGCATCGCTGACGGATCGCGACACAAGGACCAGTGGCTCCAGCGGTTTTACTTCGGGTCTGACGACCTGCCCGGCCTCAAGACTCTCGTCGAGGAGAACCTCGACCAGATCGATGCCGCGAGGATCAACACCTTCCCGATCGGTGTCGACGAGGACGGCAACGAGGTCGTGGCGAAACCCGGTCGTTATGGGCCGTATGTGAAGCGCGGAGAGGACACCGCGTCGATTCCGGACACCCTCGCCCCCGACGAGCTCACCCTCGCCGAGGCGCTCCGCCTCCTGTCGCTTCCCAAGAGCGATGAGCCGATCGGCGAACTCGACGGTCTCCCCGTGTTCGCGAAGAATGGCCGCTACGGCCCCTACGTGCAGTGGGGCACGCCGGACGCTCCGCCGCCGGGCATGGACAAGCCTCGGATGACCAGCCTGTTTGCCTCGATGTCCCTCGAGCACATCACCATGGAGGACGCCGAGCGGCTGCTCACCCTTCCACGGGTGCTCGGACTCGACCCCAACGACGGTGAGGAGATCCGTGCCGACAACGGTCGATACGGACCGTATGTCGTGAAGGGTCGCGATTTCCGCTCGATCGACTCCGAGCACCAACTGCTCACCATCACCCTCGACGAGGCGGTGCGGATCTTCGAGCTCCCGAAGGTGTTCAAGCGCGCTGGACGATCGATGGCCGCCGCCGGTCCTCTCCGGGAGTTCGGTGACGATCCGGTGTCCGGGCGCAAGGTCGTCGCCCGAGACGGTCGCTTCGGCGTCTACGTGACCGATGGCGAGACGAACGCCTCGATCGGCAAGGGTGATCGCATCGAGGACATGCTTCCCGAGCGGGCCTTCGAACTGCTCGCCATCCGGCGCGAGCAGGCTCCCGCGAAGAAGGGTGCCAAAAAGGCCGCCCCGAAGAAGGCTGCTTCGAAGAAGACCGCCAAGAAAACGGGAGCGAAGAAGTCCGCGGCGAGAAAAAGCCCGGCGAAGAATGCCGGGGGCAAGCGCGCTTCCGGCGACGCCGACTAAGCCCCCGTCTACATTGGCCTCGTGACGAGCCCCCGCTACATCGCCTTCGAGGGTTCTGAGGGGTGCGGGAAGAGCACCCACGCCACTCGTCTCGCCGCCTCCCTCGACGCCGTGCTCACCCGAGAGACCGGGGGCACCGCGATCGGTGAGCGACTCCGAAGCATCCTCCACGATGTCGAGGTCGATGACCTCGACGAGCGCGCTGAGACGCTCATCGTTGCCGCCGATCGAGCTCAGCATCTCGCCCAGGTGGTGCGTCCTGCTCTCGCGTCGGGACGGCATGTGGTGAGTGACCGATCCGTGTACTCCTCGCTCGCTTATCAGGGCGCCGGCCGGCAGCTCGGGATGAACGAGGTGCTTCGGGTGAACTCCTGGGCGGTCGGCGACACCCTCCCCGATCTCGTCGTGCTGATCGCTGTTCCCGCCGAGGAGATGGAGATCCGACTCCGCAAGCGCGACCTCGACCGCTTCGAGCGCGCCGGGGTCGACTTTCATCGACGGGTCGCCGAGGGATTCGCCGAACTAGCAGAGCGGGACCCCTCACGATGGGTGGTCATCGACGGCCTCCTTCCCAAGGACGAGGTCGAGTCCATCATCCGGTCCGTCGTCTCAGAGCGCCTCGGGCTGTGACGTCGTCGGTCTGGGACGACGTCGTCGGTCAGGACCGCGCAGTCGAGCGACTGCGGCGCGCCGCAGCGGACCCAGTGCACGCCTACCTGCTGGTCGGCCCCCACGGATCGACGGTGGAGCGGGCCGCTCGGGCGTTCGCCGCGATGCTCCTCACCGGCTCCGACGACGCCGAGGGCCGAGATGCCCGACTGGTCATGGCCGGGGAGCACCCCGACTGCCGGGAGGTCGAGCGGGTTGGCGCGGCGATCGATCGCGATCAGGCGGAGTGGATCAACGAGCAGGCCTGGCTCAGCCCGGTCGAGGGAACGTCGAAGGTCATGATGCTCCACGAGTTCCACCTGCTGTCAGAAATCGCCGCCGGACGGCTCCTCAAGACCGTCGAGGAACCACCGGAGTCGACTCGCTTCGTCATCCTCGCGGAGTCGGTCCCCACCTCGCTGGTGACCATCGCCTCTCGGTGTGTGCGGGTGGACTTCGCCACCATCCCCGATGCGGTCATCCGCGATCGACTCATCGCTGAGGGTGTCGACCAGAACCTCGCTGAGATCGTGTCCGCCGGCGCCGCCGGCGACCTCGAGCGAGCGAGAGTGCTGGCGGGCGATCCCGAGGTCGCCGAGCGACGAGCCGCGTTCGCCTCGGTTCTCGAGACGCTCGATGGCTCAGGTCGTGCGGCACTCGCCTTCGTCGACCGTGTCGAGCAGTTGATCGACCGCGCGGCCGAGCCGCTGAAAGCGCGGCAGGCGACCGAAGCCGCCGACCTGCAGGAGCGGATCGAGCGGGTCGGTGCGAGGGGCAGCGGCCGAAAACAACTCGAAGAGCGCCACAAACGCGAGCTTCGACGGTTCACGACCGATGAACTCCGGTCGGGGCTCTCGGCGATGGCCGGCGCCTACCGGGATGCCGCGGTCGGCGAGCGCGTGTCGACCGCCGACGCGGCCAGGGCCGTCTCCGCGATCCAGGCGACCATCTCGTCGCTCGGTCGCAACGCCAACTCGACGCTCGCCCTCCAGCGACTGGTCTGGTCGTTGCCTCTGCCGTGAGCCCGTGCCGGTGGCACGACCTCTCGGTAGCATCGGCGGCCGTCGCCCGGGTAGCTCAGTCGGTAGAGCAACGCACTCGTAATGCGTAGGTCGTGAGTTCGATTCTCATCCCGGGCTCCAGCGTTTCGCTCCTCCAGACAGGCCAGCGGATCTCAGGTACTGTTCTCGTATGGCTCGTTCGACGACCACTGGTCGGGAGGGAATCCGCTACGGCGACGCTCGACAGACCCTGCTCGACGCCGTCGGCGCGCAATTGGCCATCCGAGGTCCGCGCGCGGTCGTGCTCGCCGACATCTGCGAGGAACTCGATCTCTCCCCTGCCCTCGTGAACTACCACTTTGGTGGCCGCGACCGCCTCCTCGCCGAAGCGGTGGTGCACGAGCACGCCAAACTCGTCGAGGGAATGAACGCGGTCACCTTCGCCGTGACCTCAAGTGCCGAGGATCAGTTCCGGGCCCGATTCAGGTACCGCTTCGACTGGACCACCGCGCACCCGGGCATCGACTCGATGCTCAACTACACGCACGTCCTCGACCCGGTCGGCGAGATCCTGAACCAGGAGTTCGAAGCTCGGGTCTCTGAGATCACCATCGCAGACATGGGTGGGCTGTCGGCGACAGTCGCAGCGCTCTACCACGGGCATCCGATCAACCATGAGTTGACCGCTGACGATCCGCTCTACCGGCCCGAGTTCGCCGACCTCACCGCGTTCGTCGCGCTGTCCGCCCTCGGTGCTGCGACGTTCCTCACCGGAAATCACCCGGGATCGAAGTCGCTCTCCGCGCAGTATCCGGCCCTGCTCGCCTCGCTTCGCGATGACTTCACGACCCGCGTGATCGCGCACCTCCACTTCGAGTTCGCCCAACTCGACTGACCCCCAGAAAGGGCATCTGTCGGGCCAGTCCTCCCGACTCGTTAGCCTCGCGGCCATGGCAGTAATCGAGCGATCCGCCCCGATCTACGTGGCCGGGCACGGGGGACTCGTCGGATCGGCGATCGTCCGGCTCCTCGAGGCCGAGGGCTTCGACAACATCCTGACGGCCACCCGAGACCAGGTCGACCTGAGGAACCAGGCCGAGGTCTCGCACTGGTTCAAGGCAAACCGTCCGCGCTACGTCATGCTCGTCGCCGGAACAGTCGGCGGCATCCTCGCCAACAGCACGCGCCCCGCCGAGTTCATCTACGACAACATGATGATCCACGGCACGGTCGTGCACGCCGCTCACGAGGTGGGCACCGAGAAGTTGCTCTACCTCGGGTCATCGTGCATCTACCCCCGCCATGCGACCCAGCCGATCACTGAGGATCAGTTGCTCACCGGACCCCTCGAGTCGACCAACGAGTGGTACGCGATCGCCAAGATCGCTGGGATCAAGCTCTGCCAGGCCTACCGGCGCCAGTACGGCTCCGACTTCATCTCGGCCATGCCGACCAATCTCTACGGCCCCGGAGACAACTTCGACCTCGCCTCCTCCCACGTCATCCCAGCCCTCATTCGCAAGTTCCACGACGCCCGTGTCGAGGCCGAGACCAGCGGCGCGCCGAACCGGGTTGAGGTGTGGGGAACCGGATCTGCGTTCCGTGAGTTCCTCCACGTCGACGATCTCGCCCGGGCCTGTCTCTTCCTCCTCGAGAACTACAGCGACGACTCGCACATCAACGTCGGCACCGGGGTTGATCTCTCCATCCGGGAGCTCGCCGAGACCGTCCAGCGCATCGTCAACCCTGGAGCCGAACTCATCTGGGACACCACCAAGCCCGACGGCACGCCAAGGAAGCTCCTCGACGTCACCCGCCTTCGCGGTCTCGGCTGGGATCCCTCGATCGACCTCGAATCCGGCCTCGCCGACACCTACTCGTGGTTCCTCAACGAAGCCACCTCAGGGAGCGAGTCGCTCCGCGGCTTCGACCGCGCGGGGGCTCCCCGCTAGTTTCGAGTCAGTGGCCGACCGAACCGACTTCGCCGCCACCGCGATGGAGTTTGCTCCTCAGCTCTACTCCGCCGCCCTCCGGATGACCCGGAACCGCGCCGACGCCGAGGACCTCGTGCAGGAGACGATGCTGCGCGGCTACCGGAGCTTCCACACCTTCACCGAGGGTACGAACCTTCGGGCCTGGCTCTTCCGGATCCTCACGAACGTCTACATCAATCGCTACCGGGCAGCCCAGCGCCGGCCCGATGAATCCGATCTCGCCGATGTAGAGGACATGTACCTCTATCGACGCGTGCCCTCGATGGAGTCGGCAGCGGCCTCGCTCTCCGCCGAGGAGCAGTTCCTCGACCTCTTCACCGACGACGAGGTGAAGACTGCCTTGGAGAACCTCCCAGAGAGCTTTCGTCTCCCGGTGCTCCTCGCCGACGTGGAGGGATTCGCCTACCGGGAGATCGCCGAAATGCTCGACGTACCTATCGGGACCGTCATGTCGAGGTTGCATCGGGGAAGAAAGGCGATGCAACGCGAGTTGTACGAGTACGCACAGGAGAAAGGGCTCACCGCCTGAGCCTCTGAAGATCACGGAACCGACCTCATGTCAGACTGCGCCGACACACTGAGAGAGCTCGAGCCTTACCTCGATGGCGAACTCGCCGACGAGGTCCGTCACCACGTTCACCACCACCTCGACTCCTGCCCCGACTGCCAGCAGGCTTTCGAGTTCCACCTCGAACTCAAAGAGGCGATCCGCCGCAAGTGCAGTGATGAAGCCCTCCCCGAATCGCTGGTGAGTCGCCTCGAGGTCTGCCTCACCGAAGATTTCGACGGAGACGGAGTGATCGGCGACAAGGCCTGAGGGCTACGCTGTCGTCATGCTCGCAGCCAACATCTGGCACTGGTGGATTGGCGTCATCCTCGCGCTCACGGGAGTCGGCGCCGTGCTCGGTCTCGTCGTCGGCTACCTGAAGTCGGTCACCGCCCTCAAGCACCCCCTCGGTCGCCGCCAACGCGACGCGGAACTCTGATCGACCCCGTCGATCCCGTTCTCGCGGACCTTCTCAGTCGGTGCCGCTTCCCCACTCCCGGCCACCCGGTCGCCTGCGCCTTCTCAGGAGGAGCTGACTCGACCGCGCTGCTCATCCTTGCCCGAGAAGCCGGACTCAAACCGGTGGCCCATCACGTCGATCACGGCATCCGAGCCTCCTCCAGCGCCGAGGCGCGTCGAGCAGCGTCGATCGCGGAGTCGATCGGGGTCGCCTTCGAACTTCACGAGGTGACGGTCGAGCCCGGACCCAACCTCGAGGCCCGGGCTCGCGAGGCCCGCCGCGCCGCGATCCCCGCCGGCTCGATGACCGGGCATACCGCCGATGACCAAGCCGAGACCGTGCTGCTCCGGCTGCTGAGGGGATCCGGGCCGACCGGTCTGGCTGCCATGCGACCCGGTCACGAGCACCCGATTCTCGATCTCCGGCGAACGGAGACGGTGGAGCTCTGCCGAAGGGCGGGCGTCGAGCCGATCATCGATGAGTCCAACTCAGATCCCGCGATCCGACGCAACCGCGTTCGATCCGAACTCATCCCCCTGTTAGCCGAGATCTCAGGCCGTGACCCGGTTCCGCTGCTCGTTCGGACCGCCACGCTCTCCGGCTCCGAGGGGGACCTTCTCGACCGCCTCTCCGCCGACCTCGACCCGACCGACTGCCGCGCCCTCCGAGGGGCCGAGCCAGCTCTCGCCCGACGGGCCGTGCGCAGGTGGATCAGCGAGGCCACCGGATACCCACCGTCGGCCGGTGCCCTCGAGAGGGTCATGGGAGTGGTGGACAGCGATTCGACAGCCTGTGAGATCTCCGGCGGAATCCGCATCGCCCGGTCCGGTGGGAGGCTCCGGCTCACCTCGGTCCAGACCGGGAACGAGTAGCATCGGCGCCGGATGCAGCCCATCTCCGACTCTGAGGCCCCGTTGCGGAGAGCCGTCTGATGCCGCCGAAACTCCGCGGCAAGTGGGCGCTCGGCATCGAACCGCGCAATTTCACCTGGATCCTGAAGGACAAACTCGCGATCTGTGAGCGTCCGGGAGGCTTCGGCGACAACCACCGTCGCGTCCGACGCCAAGAGGAGATCATCTGGATTCGCGAGAACGGCTTCAACTACGTCGTCTCGATCATCCAGGCGCCGCACAACCTCCACAACTACGAGGAACTCGGCATGCCGTACCGGCATCGGCCGATGCGCACCGACGACCTCGACACCTGGCTTCGGTCGTTCTACACCGAGATTGATGACCTCGTGAGGGCCGGACAACGCGTGGTCGTCCACGCCGAGGAGCTCGGCGATCGGCTCGTCGGAGTGATGGGCGGATACATCCGCTGGGCCGGACTCGTCGACGGCGACACCGAGACGATCACGGTGACCGAGCAGTTGACCGGCCGGAAACTCGACCCGTTCGCCCGCGAGTTGATCATCCGAGTCCACGAGTTGCGTTGACCGCCCGCGCCGGTCGCGCGCCGGGACCCGAGGTCGACACGCTCATCATCGGCGCGGGTCTCTCCGGTCTCGTCGCCGCCCGCAGGCTCATTGCTGCCGGCCTCACGGTGCGCGTCCTCGACAAGGGTCGTTCGGTGGGCGGCCGTCTCGCCACCCGCCGGATGGCCGGAGCGGTCGTCGACCATGGCGCGCAGTTCTTCACCGTCCGCAGCGAGTCACTCGCCGCTCAGGTCGATGACTGGACCTCGCGCGATCTGGTGCGGGTGTGGTGCAACGGATTCGATGGCGAGGACGGCCACCCGAGATACATCGGGACTGCCGGAATGAACTCCCTCGCCAAGGACCTCGCCACTGGGGTGGATGTCCGTGCGCCCGCCATGGCTGTTGCGACCCGCTTCGATGATCTCGGTCACTGGGAGGTGACCACCGACGACGGAACCGTCCACCGGAGTCGCTGCCTCCTGTCGACCGCTCCCGTTCCCCAGTCGTTCTCGCTGGTGTTCGAATCGGTGGACGGGCTGCCGCGAGAGGTGTTCGACGCGGATTACGACCGAACCCTCGGTCTTCTGGTCGTGTTGGACGGACCGAGCGCCCTCGCGCCCCCCGGAGGGATGCAGCAGCCCTTACCCGGTGTGGCGTTCGTGGCTGACAACGCGCTGAAGGGCATCAGCCCCGTGCCGGCGCTCACTCTTCACGCCGATCCCGCATGGTCGCTCGAGCGCTGGGACGCCGATCCCGACGGCGTCGAGTCCGAACTCCACGGGCTCGCCGAGCCCTTCATCGGGTCAGCCGGCATCGTCGAGGCCCAGGTGAAGCGTTGGCGGTTCGCCACTCCGCGAGCACCGTGGAGCGAGCGCTGCTGGATCGACGAACCAACGCGGCTGGTGCTTGGGGGCGACGCCTTCGCTGGACCGAGGTTCGAGGGTGCCTGGGAGTCTGGGATCGCCGCGGCCGAGGCCGTGGTCACCCTGTGCAGATGACGTCGGTCAGTCGACGTTCAGACAGGGTGTACCTCGACACGAAGGATTCGCCGAGCTCTCGCCGGAAGGCGCTGAACGAGTCGAACTCGGTGTCGCAGCGTCGGGCGAGCACTGGCGCGTAAGGCAACTGGAGGCCGTCAGCGAGCGTCGCCACATCATCGTCAAGCGAGACGATCGGCCCGAAGTCGACCACGCCCCCGGGCTCCACCGGCTCGAGACGGAACCAAATGACGGCCTCGCCGAGCAGGTCGGCGATCAGGGCGCAGGCTCCGATCCGCCGACCGATCGGGCAGCGGTCCTCACCCGGTGTGCCCGGCACGATCCGTGCGCTCCGTCGCTCGTCGAGAACGAGCACGGTGCCGTTCACCGCGACACTGTCCTGCACGGCGAACGAGGCACCATCGTCCTGGAATCGCTCGACGCGCTCGACGAGATCGACCCGTCGGATCAACTGCGCCGTGACCTCCTCCTCGGACACGACCTCCGCCCCGCCTCCCACCACCGCCGAGGCGATCAGGAACGAGGCGATGACCGCGCCGATAGCGGCGAAGAATCGGAGGCTGAAGATCTCGCGCATGGGTGCCTCAGCGGGCGGTCCAGCCTCCGTCGACGATGAGGGACTGTCCAGTCAGGAAGGTGCCCGCGGCCGAGGCAAGCAGCAGGAGTGCGCCGTCGAGCTCGTGGGGCTCACCCATCCTCGGAATCGGCGAGTTCTGACGGATGAAAGCCTGACTCGACTCGTCCTGCATGTCCTCGGTCATCTCCGAGGGGAACCAGCCGGGACAGAGCGCGTTCACACGGATGCCCCTCCTCGCCCACTGGAGGGCGAGCTCGCGGGTGAGGTTGACCACCGCGCCTTTCGATGCGCAGTAGTTCGCCTGCTTCACCGGTGTGGCGCCAACGTGCCCGAGCATCGAGGCGACATTCACGATCGAACCGCTTCCCCGGTCGATCATTCCAGGGGCGCAGAGTTTCGCCAGATGCCACGGGGCGGTGGTGTTCAACTCGAGCACCGATCGAAAGAGTTCGACCTCCTCGTCAGCGATGCCGACCACCGAGGTGGTCCCGGCGTTATTCACCAAGATGTCGATTCGCCCGTGCGCGTGTTCGGCCTCAGCGATCAAGCGCTCGCGGTCGTCCGCTGAGTAGAGGTCGGCGGCGATCACTGTTACCCGGTCGAGGTCGGCGGCGAGGCGCTCCAATCGATCCTGTCGTCTCGCGGTGACCACAACGGTCGCACCCGCGCCGTGCAAGACCCGGGCCATTCGTTCGCCAAGCCCCGATGAGGCGCCGGTGACCAGCGCTACCTGGCCGTCGAGCCGGAACAGGTCAAGCGCATCGGCGGGCGAACGTTCGGCGTCGGTCATCGGGCCAGCATGTCATCTACGGTCACCGGGCCGGGGTGCAGGGCCATCGATGGGTCCTCGGGCCCCGCGTGGACCTGCAGCAGTCGGGCGCGCCCATCGGCGACCCACCACGCGAGCCCTGGACGGCCGGCGATCGCTGTCCGAGACGGGAGCGTGGCCCCGAGCAGATCACCGTCGAGCCCTCCCCCCGACGCCATCACCAACCCGGTGCGCCAGCGTCGAAGATCGCCGAGCCAGTGTCCCCACGACCCTCGGAGCCCATCTCCGTCGGTGGCCGCGACGAGCACGATCTCGGGATCGTCTCGGATACGGTCGGCCGAGACACCACCGTCGACGGTCAAGGCGTCGTCGACGAGCACTAACCCCGTTGCCGCCTCAGGCAGCTCGTCGAGGCTGTGACGAATCCAGGCCGGCGGCTCCCCCGTGATCGAACGCCAACTCTCCCCGATCCAGTCGAGCGCGGTGGTGCGCCCGCTGCCTCGGCCGCCGATGACGAGGAGGTGACGTCCGCCGGTAAGCGTGACATCCACCGGGGCGAGGTCGTCGGCGTCGATCCCGAGTTCGAGGCGGAGGCCGCGCTCGACCCGTGCGCCGACCGGGTCGAGCCGACCGGTTCTGCTCGGCAGCACCCTGATTGGGCCGGGAGGGCTGACGCCTTGAGGTCGAATCTGGGATGGTGGTCGACGGATCTGCGCTTGCGCCGGGTCGGGGAGTCGGAGGATTCGGCCGGGAATCCTCGGAGGCAGCAGGGCAGTGGGCGCTCCGAGGTGCTGCGCGGATCCGATGTCGGCCCGATGCAGTAGCCAGTGGGTGCACGCCAGATCATCGAGTCGGCGCAGAGATCGAGCCGTCGCAACGGTCGGGACGCCGAGGGGAGCGCCATCGCTGATCACTCCGCGGAGCAGGTCGATCGAGTCCTCATCGCCGAGTCGCTCGAACGCGGACACCACCATGTCGATCCCGTCGACCGCGAGCACGAGTCGGTCTCGAGACGAGCCATCTCGCCGCCGGCTGATCTCACGGTGGAGTTGCCGCAGGAGCCGCCTCAACCGTTCGCCGTCGTCCGCTCGAATGGCGTCGCCCACGTGCTCGACGTCGGACGCGATGGCTTCACCCGTTCGAGCGGTGACGAAGTAGGTCGGGTGCCGCGTACCGAACAGCACCGTGGTGAGGGCTGTCGTCCTGCCGGTGCACGGATCACCGCTGATGATGAGACTTCCCTCCTCGGGCTCCCATCGGAGCGGCTCAAAGCACTGTGCCTCTGGACGGTCGACGATCCCAAGGTCCATGGCATCGGTGGTGTCGCCGGGTGGCAGTTCGACCGGGAGGGGGTCCTGCCAGGGACGGAGCAGCGGGTGACGGGCTCGGCGGGATCGGAGGGGCTCAATCTCCGTCTCGGTCACGAGAGCGGTCTGGAAGTGTTCGCGACCTCGGCCGGCTACTGCCAGAACCGCCCGCCCGGGGAGCTGGCGCTTGATATCGGCCGCCGCGGGACCGCCGATGACGTCGATCGAGTCGGCGGTCGAGTTGACCCGGAGACAGATCCTGAGGTCGGTATTCGCCCGGACCTCGTCGTTGACCACGCCAGATGGCCGCTGCGTAGCGATCACGAGGTGAACGCCGAGGCTTCGCCCACGACGCGCGATGCCAAGCATGGCGCGCGACGCGTTCGCGTCGGCGGCCACGAGTTCCGCGAACTCGTCGATCACAACGAGCAGACGGGGAATCCTCTGCCGAGCGCCGGACTGGTCGCGCAGAATCTCCTCCCGTCGACGAAGTTCCGCGGTGAGACCGATGAGGACTCGGTTGGCTGCGTGGCCGTCAAGGTCGGTGAGGGTGCCGACCACATGGGGAAGGGAAGCGAGCGAGTCGAAGGCGGCTCCACCCTTGAAGTCGATCAGGGCGATATTCAGCGCGTCGGGGTCATGCCGATCGGCGGCGCTGACGACCATGGCCCGCAGCAGTTCGCTCTTGCCCGAACCGGTCGTGCCCGCGACGAGCGCGTGGGGCCCATCCCGCACGAGGTCAACGACGATCGGACCCCTGTCACCGACGCCGAGGATCATCTCCAGAGCGTCACCCCCCTTCGCCTCGATCCCAGCGCCATCGAGCAGAGATCCGAGATTCACGCTGTTGGGTAGCAACTGGCTCGATGGAGCGAGTTCGGGATCGATGAGACCGCTGAGTTCGGCCGCGACCCTGGCTGCGGTGCAGACAGAGACGCCGACCGCTGCGACGAGCGAGCGCGACTCCTCCGGTCTCGAGGTGTCGGGGGTCCATCGCGCTCGCCAGTCAGCGTCGATCTCGAGGATGGCGGCGACTGAGGCGGGAATCGGCTCGCCGGGTGCGATACCGACGATCAAGGTTGAGGGTGTGGCGACGTCGAGCGCACGACGCGCGGGACTGGCCGGATCCGAGAGCTCGGAGGGGTCGAAACCGACGATGACCCGGTGGCGATCGTCGGAGCCTCCGTCCTGATAGTGGGCCAGGGGTCGAAACGCTTGGAGCAGTTCGGGGTGCCTGAGATCGATCGTGAGGTCGGCCGGGCCAACCGCGACGGCGACTTGGCAGACGATGGAGCGGAGGATCGAGGTTGAGATCGACGGCGGCGCGATCACCGCGACAACGCGGGTGGACGCGAGATCGATGCTGAAGGGAACGTCGGGGACGTCCGGAGTCGTGTGCTCGACCGCCGGGTGGGTGTCGCGTTGGGTGGCGATGATGACTCGGAGGAAGTCCGCGTGGTCGGGTCGCCGCTCCCACACCCGGGGTGATTTGGCGACGGCCACGAGATCGATCGGCCAGACATGACGAAGGGCGCGAGCCCTCCGCTGGTGATCGGCGTACAACTGGTCGATCTCGTCGGCACGCCGCTCTGCTACCGCGATTCGCTCTCGGCGGCGATGACGTCGAGATCTGACGAGATCAACCGTCCAGGTCGCCACCGCGGTCAGCGCGCCGATCGATCCGATCAGCATGAACATGGCGTTGCCGGTGACGAGAGCGAACACCGTCGATCCGCCGATCCCGACGGCGGCACCGATCAGCGATCCGGTTCCGACGGTTCGTGGCGTGGCTGCTGTCACCGACTGCTCATCCACGATGACGAGCGGACTCGGCTCAGCGAGTGGCTGCTGGGCCCGAATGGGTCGCTCGATCACGCGACCGGTCCGTCGCTCCGTTCTCGGCGACTCCGGGACCATTCGCAGTGCTGTCGCCCCCAACAGGTGATCCCCGCCCGTTGTTGTGAGCACGGGCCCGCCGAGCGGCGTGAGGGCACCGCTCGTTCGGTCGAGTCGGGCGTGGACCACCTCGAGACGGTGGTCGTCGATGCGCAAGTCGGCGGCCCGACCGATCGTCGCGCCTGTCAACTCCCTGACCTCGACAATCCGGCCGGAGTCGGGACCCGAGAGCACCGCTATTGCACCAATTTCCATACGCGAGTGGGGGCGCGAGACGCGCCCACCGGCAGACAATCGCGTCTTCGGGGAGCCTCCGGGGGAGACGAATAGGACTCGGTGGAGCATCGGGGAGGCTCTCGGAGAGGCCGCTGGGGAGACCGCTCCCCGAGGTTGGCCGTCATGAACCGACCCTCATCCGACCATGACCATCTCCGAACCCGCCGCGGAGCCGATAGCCGCCGCGGCTTCGCCCGTTCGCTGACCGCCGAATGGGAGCGCACCGCCCGCCGGCGCGCGTCAATTCAGCGGGCCCGCTCGTGGGGAGTCGTTTCCACCCACTTCGACGACCTCGATGGGTTGCTCGCTCTCGCCGGTTACGAGCGTCGTGACGACACAGCTGCTGAGGAGGTGTTAAGGCGCCTCGTCGACCGGGCCCACCACGACGAGCTTGCCGCGCGCGTCGTGGTGCAGCGGATCGTGCCCGGTCTCATCGGCGCGACGCGACATCGACCGAGCGATATGAGCGCCGACGACGCCCTTCAGGAACTCGTGGCTGCGGCGTGGATTGCTATTCGGTCCTACGACCCGAGCCGATCACCCTCGTGCATTTCGGCCGCGCTCATCAACGACGCCGTGTACCGGGTGTTCAAGTCCGATCGTCGACGGCGCGAGAAGCGGCCCGAGGTGCTCGTCGACCCCCAGGATTGGAGGAGTTTGACCGCTCCTGACGATCAGGTTCTCGATCGAGTTCGAGAGGTGCTCATCGAGGCGAGACTCCGCGGTATCGACCCGGTGAACCTCGAGGCGCTGCGCCGCGTGCTCCTCACCGGGTCGACCGAGCGCGTGGCCGAAGCCATGGGTATCAGCCCCCGGGCGGTGCGTTACCGGTGCAGCCGAGTCGCTGGCGAACTGGCCGCTATCGCCCAGGTGGCATGAAGTCGGGACGGCGCTTCTCGAGGAACGAGTTGATGCCTTCTTGGCCGTCGGGGGTCACGACTCCGGCGGCCATCACCTCCATCGCGTCGGCGTACGCCTTGGGTTGGTCGAGGTCCACCTGGGCGTAGAACGCACGCTTCCCCATTGCCTTCGAAGCCGCCGAGCCTCGCGTCGCTCGCGCCATGAGCTCGGCAATCGCATCATCGAGATCGGTGTCGGGCACCGCCCGATTGATCAGACCCCAGTCAACCGCGGTTGCCGCATCGACGACATCACCGGTCATCGCCATCTCGAGCGCGCGCTTTCGGCCGATCTGCCGAGCGACGGCCACGAGGGGCGTATGGCAGAACAGGCCACCCTTGCCTCCGGGCAGGGCGAATCCGGCCGATTCGGCGGCGATCGCGAGATCGCAGGACGCCACGAGCTGGCATCCGGCAGCCGTCGCGAGCGCGTGAACTCGGGCGATCACCACCTGCGGCATCTGCTGGACGGTGTTCATCATCGTTGTGCACACCTCAAGGAGGTCGCGGGCCTCGTCAAACGACGCACCAGCCATGTCACCGAAGTTGTGGCCTGCGGAGAACACTTGGCCCTCGGCGGCGAGCACCACGCCGAGCGCGTCGGAGCGGGAGACCTCGCGGAGGGCCTCGGTGAGTTCGAGCATCACGTCGAGGGCGAGCGCGTTCCGCTTGGCCGGATTAGCGAGCGTGATCGTCGTGACCGAATCGGTGCGCGTCACCGTGATGTTCGTTCCCATCCGGACAGCCTGCCACGGACTCGGGGACCTGAGCGGATCGGTGCGCCCCCAGGGGGTCGAACCCTGAACCAACGGGTTAAAAGCCCGCTGCTCTGCCATTGAGCTAGAGGCGCTGGCGGCGGCGCGTTTTCTGGCGCGAAATGGCCGTCTGACGCGTCGTCGTGCGTGTTCCGGAGGCTATCTGGCTGGTGACGGCGGGTTCAGGTGCACGCCTGAACGTCAGTCGATAGGGGTTCTTGGTCCCCAGGCACGAGAACGAAGTCCCCTATGGTCAACTGATGCGCTCCCCATGGGTTCTGATTGGGGTCGTCGCGTCAATCGTCGGGATAACAATCCTCAGCGGCGGTAGCCAAGGCAACGCGTGGTCGAGCGATGACAATCAGGTCGCCGTTTTCGGGGGAACCGATTGGGACTACCTCAACGGCATGGCCGTGGACAATTCGGGCAATGTGATTCTGACTGGCGCATTCCAGGGCACAGCAGATTTTGACCCCAGCTCGGGGACCGAAAGCATTTCGTCAGCCGGCTCCAACGACGTCTTCGTGGTCAAGCTGGACTCATCCGGCCAACTCGTCTGGGCAAAATCGGTCGGCGGCACTGGAAATGACCAAGGCAATGCCGTGGCTGTTGACAGTTCAGGGAACGTGTACGTGGCAGGAAGCTTTTCGGGCACTGCGGATTTCGATCCGGGTTCTGGAACGGCCAATTTGTCCGCCGTCGGGTTCGAAGACGGCTTTGTGTTGAAACTCGATGCTGATGGCACTTACCAATGGGGGAAACGAATCGGCGGCAGCAGCGCCGACTACGCGCGTGGTGTGGCAGCCGACTCCAGTGGCAACGTCTTTACTACCGGATACTTCCAAGGGACAGTGGATTTTGATCCGGGTGCCGCCTCGGCCAATCTCGCGTCTGCAGGAGGCAACGATGCCTTCCTACAGAAATTGGACTCCGATGGGAACTATGCGTGGGCCATTCGACTTGGCTCGACAAGCAACGATTACGGCTACTCGCTTGTCACCGACAGCTCCAACAACGTGATGGTCCACGGGCAATTCGAAGGAACTGTCGATTTCGATCCAGGTGCTGGAACCGATAGCCGAACCACCTCAGGTTCCGTCTCGGCATACATCTTGAAGCTTGATACGAGCGGCGCGTTGGTCTGGGTATCTGATTTCGATGGCACCGGCGTTGTCTATAGCTCTGAACGTGGCGGATCGATTGCTGTCGACGGATCCAACAACGTCTATACGACGGGCTCTTTCAACGGGACCGCTGACTTTGATTCCGGTGCGGGGACGTCAAACCTGACCTCGTTTGGCAACCTTGACGTGTACGTGACCAAGTTGAACTCGTCCGGAGCGATCCAATGGGCGAAGGCGCTCGGAGGAGCACAGGCTGACTCCGGGTACGCAATCGCAGTGGACGGTTCGGGGAATGTGTACACGACCGGTGACTTCGGCGGGACCGCTGACTTCGATCCCGGCTCCGGCACTGAGAATATTTCCTCCGCCGGAGGAAGTAGCGACTACGACGTCTTTGTATCGAAGCTGAACTCGTCCGGTGAATTCGTATGGGCGAAGTCGTACGTCGGCACCGACGCGGGATGTACTCCATTCGACTTCATGTGTTTCGATAACAACGAGGCTGCGTCTGGCATCGGAACGGATAGCTCCGGCAACGTCTATACGGCCGGTTACTTCGAGTACCCAGTCGACTTCGACCCCGGCGCCGGGACGGACACTCTGTCGTCAGCCGGGAATGGTGATGGTTTCCTCGTGAAAATGAGCTCAGCAGGTGCCACCGCGGTCACGACTACAACAACCACGTCGCCGGCGGCGTCAGGTCCGCGGGTTCCTGGTCAGGTACCGCCATGGCCTGAAGCGATCCCAAACGTTGACGGCACCGTCACCGTGTCATGGGCCGAACCATTCCAAGACGGGGCCGGACCAATCACCGGCTACCGCGCAGTCGCACGCCCCCAAACCACCGGTGTTGCCCAAGCATCAGAGACCCCCGTCTCGATGGCGTCAGGCGGGTCGTGTTCGACGACCGGGTTCGTGTGTGTGATCGCTGGTCTCGACGAGAACGTTGACTACCTGTTCGAAGTGTTCGCTTCGAACAGCGAAGGTGAAAGCGCCGGCCGGATGACACAGCAATCGATTCGGGTCGTTCCGCAAACCCCAGCCACCACCGTCCCTGACACCCTGCCGGCTGTTGACGACCCGCAACCGTTGCCCGTGACCGGCAGCGACGACGATCTGGCGATGTGGTCACTGCTGTTGATCGCGTTCGGTGCGCTCAGTGTCTTGTACGTGCGCCGCACACGCCTCACCTGACCGACCCAGCCCACGCAACGGCGAAACCCGTCGACGAAGGCTGTCTCCGAAAAGCCCTCCCCGATTTCGCGAAAAGCCCTCCCCAAGACCTGACCCGGATGAGGCACCGCAAGGCTCCCACAG
>Ga0222718_10000644_pt1 | contig 35725 bp, 33 predicted proteins | sample C33_27DmetaG_FD_165045 | JGI IMG/M metagenome (GOLD analysis project Ga0222718, IMG submission 165045) | Estuarine water microbial communities from San Francisco Bay, California, United States - C33_27D | ecosystem: Environmental > Aquatic > Marine > Unclassified | place: USA: California...
CGCCGATCACCGAGGCCGAACACTCCTGCTCATCTTTCACCGTCACATCCATTGACTGCCGTGCGCAGCGCACGCCGCCGCCGTGCGCGACCGGCTCGACGAGTTTGCTCCGAACACCGACGTGGTCGTGGTGACCTTCACCGATTCCGAACGGCTCGAGGGCTACCTCGGCCGCAACGATCTGCCGTTTCCGGTCGTGATCGACCCGGACCGCATCGCGTATCGAGCATTCGGTCTCGGCCGAGCGTCGATCGCCCGGGCGTGGGGTGTCCGTCCGGCGTTGGCCTATCTTCGGCTCTTCGCCCGGGGCCGTTGGCGTGACCTCCGCCGACCCACCGAAGACACCCTGCAGTTGGGCGGCGACTTCGTGATCAGCTCCGATGGCGCACTCGTCTACGGCTTCTGGTCCAGCGGCCCCGACGATCGCCCTCGAATCGAAGAACTGATCGCTGCGAGCGAACAAGGCTGACTACGGTCGGGGCATGGCGTCCTTCGAACACACGATCACCGAGGCAGCCCACCTGCGCAACCACTACCGCGATCCCAGCCAGCTGGTCCAGAACAAGTCGACCGACCACCTCGATGTCGGATGCTGTGAGTTCATCGGCCGCAGCACCTTCGTCCTCATCGGCACGAGTAGCGCAGCCGGCGACGAGGACGTGTCGCCCAAGGGTGGCCACCCAGGGTTCGTGAAGGTTCTCGACGATCAGCGACTCGTCATACCTGACCTCAACGGGAACAACCGGCTCGACTCGTTGCAGAACATCGTCGAGAACGGCCGTGTGGGTCTGCTCTTTCTGGTTCCAGGCTTGGGAGAGATGCTCCGGGTGAACGGCTCTGCATGCGTGACCGTCGACCCCGAGATCCTCGACAGCTTCACCGCCGAGTACCGGCGGCCGACCAGCGCGATCGGAGTCACAGTCAACGAGGCCTACATCCATTGCGCCAAGGCGATCCGACGCGGCGTGCTGTGGAACCCCGACGAGTGGCCGACCGAGGCCAGCCGTCCCCAAGTGGGCGAGATCCTCATCGAGCACGCCGGGATAGGCGGGCACATCACTGCCAACGAGATGTCCGCCGGCCTCGAGGAGTCATACCGCAACGATCTCGACGCTGATCGACCGACCTGAGCTAGAGCTCGGTCCACTCCCCCGCTACCCACTGCTCGCGCAGCTTGAACTTCTGGATCTTTCCCGAACCGGTCAACGGGAACTCGTCGACCGCAAACCACTGCTTCGGCGTTTTGTGAGGGGCAAGATTGTCTCGCATAAAGGCGAAGAGTTCGTTCTTGTCCACGGCGTGACCCGGCGCAGCGCGAACAAATGCAGCGACAGTCTCGCCCCATTTCTCGTCGGGAAGGCCGACGACCGCCACCTCCCCCACGGCTTCGTGGGAGAACAACAGCTCCTCGAGTTCTTTCGGATAGATGTTCTCGCCACCGCGGATGATCATGTCCTTGAGACGGCCCTCGATGGTGCAGTACCCGCGTTCGTCCATGGCTGCGAGATCTCCGGTGTGGAGCCAGCCGTCGTGATCGATCGTCTCGGCTGTCCGCTCGGGCATCAGGTAGTAGCCGTGCATGACCTGATAGCCGCGGGTCACCAACTCTCCGGTCTCACCGACGGGCAGGGTCTCGCCCGTTTCAGGATCGACGATGCGGATCTCCATACACGGCATCGGCGCCCCGATCGTGAGAGCCTTGTCCTCGATCGTGTCGTCGGGTCGGGTCATGTTGAGCACCGGCGAGCACTCGGTCTGGCCGTAGACGATCGTAAACGGCGCGCCGAGCTCCTTCTCGAGCGTGCGGACCAACTGCTCGGGAACGAGTGAGCCCCCCGAACAGATCGCCATCAGCGTCGACAGGTCCGTCTGAGCAAAGTTCGGATGCTCCATCAGGGCGATGAGCATCGTGGGCACGCCCATCATCCCCTGCGCGCCATAGGTCTCGGTCAGCTCGAGCACAAGCCCGGGTTCGAACGCGGGTACGAGCACCTGAGTGCAAGCCATCGAGACCGATCCGAGCACCGACATCGCGCTCCCGGCGGTATGGAACAACGGCATTTGCGTGACGATGACGCTCCCCTCTTCCATGCCGAGACGGTCGAAGTAGTGGTTTGCGTTGGTGACAAGACCTCGATGGTGGAGGGCCGCGCCTTTGGGGAAGCCGGTGGTCCCGGACGTGTACTGGATCATGACCTGATCGCCAGGGGCGACTGCAGGCAACGTGATCGATGGATCGCCCGATGCGAGGAAGTCGTCCCACTGACTGAATCTGATGATCTCCTCGAGGTCGGGGCAGTCTGCGCGAACCTGCTCGGCGATGGAGAGCATCGGGTTGCCACGGTGGTCGTCGACCACGAAAAGACCCTTCGAGTTCGACTGGCTGACGACGTACTGCAGCTCGTTGGCCTGATATGCCGGGTTGACGGTCACGACGGTCATACCCGCCAACGCACAGCCCAACTCGACGAGCACCCACTCGGGGATGTTGTGCGCCCAGACCGCCACGTGATCGCCAGGCGAGAATCGAGCAAGCAATGCCTGCGCAGTTCGTTCCGCATCGGCGAGCAGCTCGGCATACGTCCATTCGCGGCGACTGCTGGGATCATCGACGCCCTCGATCAACGCAACCCGATCGCCGGCGCGTGCGGCGGCGGCCCGAAGCAGATCGCCGATGGTGGTGTCGAGAACGCCGGGCTCCTCAACGCCGAAGGCATGTGATTCCGTCAGTGTCATGCCTGCAAGCTTCTGCGGAACCCGACCGACGGTCAAGCAGGGTCGGAAGTGAGAGACTCGTTCGCATGTCTCGGTACGACGACCTCATCGCTGATGCGCAACGCGACTACCCAATCTTGATCGACGGTGGCACCGGTTCGGAGTGTCTCCGGCGCGGTGTTCCCAGCTCCGAGAAGGGCTGGAGCGGCGCCGCCGCCCTCACCCACCCTGCGATCGTCGCAGCGATCCACACCGACTATCTCGAACTCGGAGCGCGCGTCATCGTCGCCAACACCTTCGCCACCGGGGCCAACATCATGCGCGACATCGGCGCGCCCGAGCGTTTCGAAGAGGTAAACCGTCGCGCCCTTGAGATCGCGACCGACGTGCGCGACGCGGCTGGCGCTTCCGCAGCGCACGTGGTCGTCGCTGCGGGGATCAGCAACTGGAGCTTCTCGGGCAACCGGCCAGACCTGAGCACCCTGCGCGATGACACGGCGACGCAGGCTGCGATCATGCGAAACGCCGGCGCAGAGTTGTTGATCCTCGAGATGATGGTCGACATCCCCCGAATGACAGCCACCCTCGAGGGCGCGTCCACGGCAGAACTCCCGATCTGGGTCGGCTTCTCACTCGGACCCGAGGAAGGTTGCGAAGCCGACGAGATCGGTGATCCGATCGAACTTCGTGAAGGCGGACGACTCTGCGACGCCGTCGCCGTCGCCGCCGAGCGCCCGGCAGTCGATGCCATGGTCATCATGCACTCCGACGTACGGGTCGCCGAGCGCGGGGTGCAGGCACTCCGACGGGCGTGGCCGGGGCCGATCGGGGTGTGGGCTCATGCCTCGGCCCAGATCGACGGCCGGATCGTGCATGACGGAATCATCACGCCCCAGGACTACGCGTCGTATGTGCCGGCCTGGCTGACAGCAGGCGCCACGATGATCGGTGGTTGCTGTGGGATCGGCCCCTCCCACATCGCCGAGGTCGCGCCACTCGTGAACAGTGCCGGCGATGGGCGCGAGACTGCTGAGCATGGCTGACCCCGTCCTCTACGAAGAACGTGACGACATCGCGATCATCACCCTCAACCGGCCCGAGAAGAAGAACACGCTCACCGATGCACTCGTGCAAGGGGTCGCCGACGGTATCGACACAGCCACGAAATCTTCCGAAGTGGCCGCCGTCGTCTTGCGGGGGGCCGACGGCACACTTACCGCCGGGTACGACCTCACCCCCGACTCTGATGCGATCGAATCGGGATGGTCCACGCCGTACGGCGCAAAAGGCCCGCGTCCTCGCGCCGGCGCATGGGACCCGGTCAGGGACTACCAGTTCATGGGCAACAACGTTCGACGGTTCATGAAGATCTGGGAGTGCCCCAAGCCGGTGATCGGCCAGATCGAAGGATGGGCGATCGGGGGCGCCACCGACATGATCCTGTGTGCCGACCTGCTCTACATGGCGAGCGACGCCCACATCGGGTATGCCCCAAGCCGCATCTACGGCACACCCACCACGATGATGTGGGTGTATCGGCTCGGGCTCGAGCATGCGAAGCAATACCTGCTGACCGGTCGCGCCATCGACGCGGCCGAAGCCCACCGCATCGGGCTCGTCTCCCACGTCGTGGATCCCACCGACATCGCCGAACTCGTCGAGGCCGAAGCGCGCCGCTTCGCCAACATCCCTGCGAACCAGCTTGCGCTCAACAAGCTCCTCATCAATCAGGCCTTCGAAAACATGGGGCTTCGCACCAGCCAGATGTTGGGCACGTTTTTCGACGGCATGACGCGTCACACCGAGGAGGCGTACCAGTGGGTCGAGGGGTTTTCGGAGAAAGGTTTTCGCGAAGTCGTGCGCGAACGCGACGACCCGTGGGAGGACTACGGCAGCGCACCTCGCTGAGGTCTACTCGTTGCTCCACTGGGGCCGTGGGGTCCACACCTGCGATGCGGGATCGGTCCTGAGCTCCACCACCCGAATGTCACCGGTGAACGCGAACGCTCCCTCATAGTGCTCGTACGCCACCGGTGTACCCCAGCCCCGACCGATGCAGAAGCCTTCCTGCACCATCGAGTAGCCCATCGGCGCGATCCGGAACCGCTCCGACGAGTCGGCCACCACGCCATCGACCAAAAGCGCCGCCGTTCCCCAGCCCTGTTCGGTGGGGTGGTATTCGACCCGCACCTCGCACTCGCGCCCAACCGGCAGTGCCGGACCAACCAGTTCGTGCATCTCCATCTTCAAAACGTTGTGGACATAGTGCGGTCGCCCGCCCTGCACAAAGAGGGACCATCCGGCGAGTTCACCGCCCTGGCACGCGAGGAGGCCATCATCGGCGTCGGTGGGCCGGGTGATGAACGCCGAGAGGGAGTGCTCACAGTTCAGGATGCGTGGAAGCGACGGGTTCGGGATCGGCCGCGTGCCCGGGAAATAGCGATAGACATCACGGTCCTGCGATGCCGAGGGCCGCTGTGGGTCGATGAATCGCTCACGGCCGCGGTCGTCGAGCGGGAGGACGTTGTGGGCCTCGGCTTCCCGCCACCAGAGGTCGATCAGTTCAGCGAGCTTTTCGGGCTGCTCGGAGGCGAGGTCGTGCGCCTGGCTGTAGTCCTCAACCTGGTGGTACAGCTCCCACGGATCGTCGTTCCAGTCGGTGCCAGGCGCGTGCCACGTCACCGCCATCCAGCCGTCGTGGTAGATCGCCCGGCTGCCGAGCATCTCGTAGTATTGGGTTTCCTTGACCTCTGGTGCTGCCGGATCGGTGATGGTCGCCGCGAAGCTCACCCCTTCGAGCGGCTGCTGTTCGACACCGTTGACCCAGCTCGGAGTCGGCAGACCCGCAACCTCGAGCAAGGTCGGGTAGATGTCGGTCACATGGTGGTACTGGGTCCTGATCGCGCCTGGATCGTCGATCTGCGACGGCCAGTGCACAATCATCGGGTCGGTGTTGCCCCCTCGGTGGGTGTCGCGCTTCCATCGCTTGAACGGGGTGTTTCCTGCCATCGACCAGCCCATCGGGTAGTGCGGGTCGGTATGAGGTCCACCGAGTTCCTCGACCTGTTCCATCATCTCGGCGACGGACATGTTCATGAGGTTGCGGAACCGCTCAGTGTTCGTCGTGCCCCGGTGACCACCCTCCGCCGACGCTCCATTGTCGGAGAAGAACAGCACCAAGGTGTCGTCGAGTACCTCGAGGTCACGCAACGCATCGATCAACCGTCCGATCTGGGCGTCGGTGTGGTCGACGAACCCGCAGTAGGTCTCTTGGAGGCGGGCAAAGAGGTACTTCGAGTCGTCGTCGAGTTCGTCCCAACGCGCGATCCCCGGGTTGCGATCAGGAAGATCGCAATCAGCAGGGATGATCCCGAGCGCCTTCTGCCGTTCGAAGATGCGGTCGCGCTCCACATCCCATCCATGGTCGAAGCGCCCTCGGTAGGGCTCGATGTACTCCTCCGGTGCGTGAAACGGGCAGTGCGACGCTCCGAAGGGCACGTAGGCGAAAAAAGGCCTTCCGCTCGCCACCTGTTGCTGGTCCTGGATCATCGCGATGAGGTTGTCGACCAGGTCTTCGCTGACGTGGTAGGCGCCGCCGTTGCGGCCCTCACTCGGGGTCGGCACGCGATGATTGTCGACCGTGACCATCGGGTGCCACTGATCGACCTCACCCGGCAAGAACCCATAGAAGCGTTCGAAGCCCTGGCCGAGGGGCCAACGATCGAACGGCCCTGCCGCGGTGGCCTCCGAGGTCGGGGTGAGGTGCCACTTCCCGGCGCAGTAGGTCGAGTAGCCGGTCTGACGGAGGACCTCGGCGATCGATGCAGCCGACTTGGGCAAGAACGAGTTCGAGCCGGGGAAGCCGGTTGCCATCTCGGCAATCGTGGCGAAACCGACCGAGTGGTGGTTTCGGCCGGTCAACAACGCTGCTCTGGTCGGTGAGCAGAGCGCCGTGGTGTGAAAGTTCGTGTACCGGAGCCCTTTGTCAGCCAGCGCCCCGATGTTTGGCGCCTCGATCGGCCCGCCGTAGCACGACAACTGCCCGAAGCCGAGGTCGTCCATGAGGATCACAACGATGTTGGGTGCATTCTCGGGCGGGCGAACGGGCGGAGGCCAGTCGGGCGTCGACTCGGCGTAGGTGGCCTTGATCTCCCCACCGAACGAAGGCGGCTGTGGCGGAAGGATGTCGGTCGGGTGCATGTCGGCCATCGGCGAAGTCTGACCGGTGCGAAAAGGTTGCGCCAGACACCACGGGGACGCTGCCGACCCCGAGGTGCCGACCTCGCGGTCAGTCCGCTCGCAACGCTGCGGCGGCTGTTCCTGCGCGCCGGCCGGTGCTGAGGCAGGCCTGGATGAGGTAGCCACCGGTCGGAGCGTCCCATGCCGACATTTCGCCGACGACCCAGGTGCCGGGCCGGCGGCGCAACATGCCGGTCTCATCGATCTCAGCTGCAGCGACACCCCCTGCCGAACTGATCGCTCGATCGATCGAGGCGATGCCACGCACCGGCAGCGGTACCGCCTTGGCGAGTGCTGCGAGGGTGTCGACGCTGGTTGGGAGCCGGTTGTCCGTTGCTTCTCGCATGATCGCAACCGCTACCGGTTGCAGACCGGCGCGGCGCAACCACGTGCTGAGTGAGTCCTTCGAGCGGCGTCGGCCGGCAAGTCGATGCGCCAGGTCGGCCTCAGGAAGGTCGGGTTGCAGATCGATCTCGAGCGACGGCCGTGCCCGGGCGAGGGCCGCACGAATGCGCGGTCCCAACGCGTAGATCGGGCCGCCCTCAAGCCCCGCTGCCGTGATGGTCGGTTCGCCCCGCACGGTCTCCCCGTCGATCGACACCGCCACGTTCTTCAACGGTGTGCCCTCGAATCGGTCGAGCAGCGGCGCCGACCACTCGACCTCGACGCCTGCGTTCGATGCGACGAGCGGATCGACGGCGAAACCGGCAGCGCGGAAGACTGCGACCCAAGAGCCATCCCCACCCACCTGGGGCCACGATGCGCCGCCCAACGCAAGCACGGTGTGCTCGCTCGTGTCGTCGAAACCGCTCCACGGTGTGGCGGGCTCAAAGGCCACGCCCAGATCTGCGAGACGGACCAACCACGCCCGTACCAGCGCAGTCGCTCGCATCGCAGCAGGAAACACCCGGCCACTCGAACCGACAAAGGTGTCGGCTCCAAGTTCGTCGGCCCATGCCCGCACGGCGCTCGGTGGAAAGGCCCGGATTGCCGGTTCGACAAGTTCACGGCCGGTGCTGTAGCGCCCCAGGAAGGTTTCGAGCGGCTCGTCGTGCGTGAGATTTAGGCCGGAACGACCAGCCAGCAACAGCGTTCGCCCGAACGAACGCCGCTGATCGCGCACCGTCACCCTCGCCCCAGCAGCGGCTGCAGCCTCGGCGGCCATCAACCCGGCTGGTCCGGCGCCGACCACGACGACGTGCGGCTGGCTGCTCGCTTCCACGCCGGCACCCTAGGCCCCCGAGCGTGGCCGGCAGTGATCTCGGCCCCGGCGAGGTTGGCCGCTACGGTGGTCGGCCGTGAAGCTCTTCGACACGGCCCGCAATGAGGTCGTCCCGTTCGAGCCGGGCCCCGAGGTCCGGATGTATGTCTGTGGCATCACGCCCTACGACTCGACCCACCTCGGTCACGCGAACACATACCTCACCTATGACCTCCTGATCCGCCGGCTCGAAGATCTTGGCCACGAAGTGAAACTCGTCCGAAACATCACCGATGTCGACGATTCGATCCTGCCGAAAGCTCGAGAACTGGGTGTCGACTTCCTCGAACTCGCTGCAGCCGAGACCGCCCGCTTCCACCGCGACATGCTGGCCCTCAACACCCGGCCTGTGTTCGCGGAACCCCACGCGACCAGATGGGTCGCCGACATGGTCGACCTCATCGAGGTGCTCGCACAAAAGGGTCACACCTACGCGGTCGACGGAACCGTCTTCTTCGACGTGTCGACGTTTCCGAGCTTTGGTGCTCTCTCCGGCTACAGCGACGAGCACATGATCGAATTCTCCGCCGAGCGGGGCGGGAATCCCGACGACCCGCGGTTGCGCAACCCCCTCGACTTCATCCTCTGGCAGCCGTCGCTGGACGACGAACCGGCTTGGCCATCGCCGTGGGGCGACGGTCGCCCTGGCTGGCACATCGAGTGTTCGGCGATGTCGATGGGCATCCTTGGCCCCACCCTCGACCTGCACGGCGGTGGTTCCGATCTGATCTTCCCTCACCACGAGTGCAGTCGAGCCCAGAGCGAGGCAGCCAACGGCGTCACCTTCGCCAAGCACTGGATGCACACCGGCATGGTCGCTTATCAGGGAACCAAAATGTCGAAGTCGCTCGGCAACCTCGTGTTCGTCAGCGAACTCTCGAAGATCCACGACCCTCGGGCCATCCGGCTCGCACTCATGCGCCACCATTACCGCAGCGACTGGGAGTGGTTCGACGATGACATCGAGATCGGTACCCGACTACTCGATCGGATGCACCGTGCCGCCCATACGGCACATGGCCCCGACCCTTCGGGCTACGCCGAACGCGTCCGCGCAGCACTCGACGACGATCTCGACGCACCGACCGCGCTCGGCGCGCTGACCGAGTTGGCCAACGCAATTCTCGAGGGCGGGGACGACCCTGCTGCCCCTACAGTTTTGGGTGAACTCGGTGCGCTTGTCGGCGTCGACCTCGACACCGCCCCGGCACCACTCAGCTGAAACCCAACCCAGAGAGAGTTCGACCGTGATCCGCCTCTACGACACGCTCACCGGTGAGGTCCGTCCGCTCGCGCAGCGCGACGAAGGCAAGGTCTCGCTGTACGCGTGTGGGCCCACCGTCTATGACCACCCGCACCTCGGGCACGCCCGTCAGGCCATGACGTATGACTTCATGCGTCGGTACTTCGAATGGCGGGGCTTCGAGGTTCACCACGTCGCCAACGTCACCGACATCGACGACAACATCATCAATCGCGCCAGCCGGGAAGGATCCACCGAACCCGAGGTTGCCGCCGAATGGAAAGCGGTCTACGACGAGGCGATCTTCGAAAGACTCAACGTCTTGCGCCCGCACGACCGCCCGCACGCCACCGAGTTCGTCGACGAGATGGTCGAGTTCATCGAGACCCTTGTCGACAACGGCACCGCATACGCGAACGAGTCCGGCGTGTACCTGCGAGTGCATCTCGTTGCGGGATACGGAGATCTGGTCCACCGCTCACTCGACGACCTCCGCGAGGGCGCCGGCGCCCGCGTCAACGTCGACGACAACAAAGAAGACCCGCTCGACTTCGCCCTGTGGAAGGCGGCAAAGCCGGGGGAGCCGGTGTGGGCTTCGCCGTGGGGCGACGGGCGTCCCGGTTGGCACATCGAATGCGTCGCAATGAGTCTCGGCATCCTCGGTGACGGATTCGACCTTCACGGCGGCGGAACCGACCTCGCCTTCCCGCACCACACAAACGAGCGCGCCGAGGCAATCGCTGCAGGCCGCGATTTCGCCCAACATTGGGCCCACAATGCGATGCTCAACATCGGTGGCGAGAAGATGTCCAAGTCGCTCGGCAACTACACCACGATCGGCGCGCTGCTCGACGAACACCCCGACAATGCGAGGGCCCTCCGGCTCGCCCTTCTGCAAACTCACTACCGCAAGGTGATGGAACTCAACACCGGTGTGATGGAGCAGGCCCGCGAGGGTGTCAAACGCCTCGACGCGATGGCGCGCAAGGCAACGTCGGCTGGCGTGGCGCTCGATGGCGCAGGGCGCGACACCAATGCCATCGCTGCGTTCACGGCGGCGATGGACGACGACCTCGGGACGCCAGAGGGAGTCGCCACCATGTTCGAGACGATCCGCCGGGCCAACGCCGCCCTCGACGCCGACGATGACGACGCCGCCGCTCTCGCCGCGACCGCGGTCGAGCTCGCCGCAGCGATGGGTCTTGAGGTGCAGGGAGTCGAGCCAGCCGGTGACGACGACGCCCACATCGACGGACTCGTCGCAGCCCGAACCCAGGCTCGAGCCGACAAGGACTTCGCTGAAGCCGACCGAATCCGAGACGAGCTCACGAAGATGGGAATCGCCGTTGAGGACACACCGAACGGACCGATCTGGCATCGTTCGTAGGTGACGATCCTCGAACCCGTCCCCCTCGAACCGCTCCCAGCCCTGCCTGCTCAGCCGGCAGGAGTGCCATGGCCGACGAAGGACTGGCCCACCGGCTCACTCCCCGGGCATGTTGATCCTGCGGAGCTGGAGACGCTCATCGAATCCGCTTTCGGACCCGAACCCGACCCCGGCTTTGGTGAATCGCACGCACTCGTCATCGTCCATGAAGGCCGTATCGTCGCCGAGCGATACGGCGCGAATACCGGTCCCGACACTCCGCTGTTGTCGTGGTCGATGGCCAAGAGCGTCACCCATTCCCTCGTCGGCATTCTCGTGAAGGATGGACGACTCGATCCTGGGGCGGTTGCACCAATCGATGCATGGCGAGATGCCCACGATCCGCGGAGCCGCATCACCCTTCAGCATCTGCTGCGGATGACAGACGGACTCGAATTCAATGAGGACTACTCGCTTCCGTCTGGTGACGCCGACTCGGGTGAAGCTCGGTGGAGCCACTGCATCGACATGCTGTTCGGCAGTGGCCAGGACGACGTCGCCGGCTATGCGATCGAGCGTCCCGCTCGCCACGAGCCCGGCGTAGTCTTCAACTACTCGTCGGGCACGTCGAACATTGTTTCGCGAATCATCGGCGACGAACTCGGCGGCGGCTCCGAGACGCTCCGGTCGTTCGTGAACGATCGGCTCTTCCAACCAATCGGTGTTCGAACCGCCGACCTCACCTTCGATGCAGCCGGCAACTTCGTCGGCTCGTCCTATCTCCACATGACCGCCCGCGACTGGGCCCGCTTCGGCCTGCTCAACCTTCGTGGGGGTGAATGGGACGGCGAGCAGATCGTGCCGCGTTCGTGGGTAGAAGACTGCCGCCGTGCCTGGGCCGTCGACGAGGACGGAAGCCATTACGGCACCCACTGGTGGGTCGGTGACGACGGCCGGGGTTCGTTCTGGTGCAGCGGATTCGAGATCCAACGGGTCATCTGCGTCCCCCGCACCGATCTCGTTGTCGTACGGCTTGGCCGGACCCCGCAAGAGAACTACGACACCCCAAAAGTCTGGCTCGAAACGATCATTGCCCTCTTCGACTGACCGTGCGCTATTGCTCGGCGCGATCTCCGATCGCGAAGAGGAAACCGGCACGGGTGCCGACGATGATCTTCCCGTTCCACAACGCCGGGGTCGACTCGATGCAACCCCCGAGGTCGATCTCCCAGAGCTTCGGCGGTTCGACCGTCGTATCGGAGACATCGAACGCATGCAAGGTGCCACCGCAATCACCCTGGATCCACACATCGTCGACGATGACTGGCGATGCCCACGTAGGCCCGACGAGATCGATTCGCCACCGCTCCTCGCCGGTGAACCGATCGAGGCCGAGGACATCGCCACTGTCGGTCGGCACGATCAACAGGTCGGCATAAAGACCCGGAGTTGCCCAGACGCCCGAATCGAGCCTCGGTCGCTGATCGACCCCCCACACGAGCGCCTCATCAGGTGGCTCCGTTGGGTCGAGCTTGATGATCTGGCCGACATCGCGGCTGCGCTCAGTCCCGCGCTCGTACTCGATGCCGGCGTAAAGCATCCCCTCATCGTCGATCACTAGCGTGGCGTCGGTGTCGTCGCCTGCCCAGTACCGGAACACCTGCCTGACATCGAGGCCATGCTCGAGACCGGCGAGATCCCAGCCCTGGATCAGCCCGCCGCTGTTTGCGAAGTACACGACGTTGCCCGACATGGCAACCGAACTCTCGATCGAAACATTGTTCCCGACCGCTCGAATCAGTTCGTCGTCCCAGCCCGGACGGTTGAACACAAGCTCGGGGTCGACCGTGACGGCACCGTTCTGGTCGTAGCCCCGGTTGAGCCTGACGACGTGGAACTGGGAGTTCTCACCGCCGATCAACAGGTGATCACGCAAGACCAGTCCTGCGCCGTCCCAGTCGTTGTTCCACTTCGTGGGCGTTACGTCGTAGGCGTTGAGCGCCCATAGCTCACGTGGCTCAGCACCGTCGAAGGCGATGATCCGATAGTTGTTGTCACGGCTTCCGGTGTAGAGCAACGGGTAGCCGTCGGGATCGATGGTGACCGATCCCTTGATGATGTCGCCCGTGGGGAACGAGGGCAGTTTCGCCTTGCCGGTCTCGAAGTCGAGAAAGTGCACGTTGCGGTCGTACGCACCGAACGCAACCCAGGTTTCGCCGTTGCGTTCGAAGACAGCCGGCTGGCCCGTCCACCCCGACCCGCACCAGGTGGTGGCCTCGCCACCGACCGAGGACGTCGAACACATCGCCTGGCTGGGGTACGACCAAACCACCTTGGGTTCGCTCGGCACCGGGCCTCGCCCGTAGTACGTGCGGGTCGGGTTACCACGAAAGGTCAACAACCCGTCGACGGTGTCGCCGTAGGGCTCACCGACCGAGGCCGGATCAACCCAACCGAGGTAGGGCCGCTCCGGAGTCGTGGTCGACGTGCCGGTCTTGGCCGGCATCGTGGTAGTCGGCATTGGGTTCGTCGGCATTGGGTTCGTCGGCATTGCGGTAGTCGACGAAGCCATGGGCGCTGCCGCCTGCTCGAACCCCGCGGGCTCGCCCGCAGGGTTCGGCCACACGACCAATACTGCGAGCAACGCCAACGTGAGCAACAGTCCCGCGATGGCAAAGCGAGCGTTTCGCGCCGACCAGTACGAATCGCCGGGGATCACACGGCGAGGCGAAGCTGACCAGCCGTAGGCTCGGAGTCGTGGAGACCAGACAGACCCCCACCAACGGTCGCCTTTTCTGGCGAGGCCTCAGCCGAGCGTGTGCCGTGTGCGGCCAACGCAGACTCACGCGTCGACTGATCGCCCTGAGCGACGCGTGTCCGCGCTGTGGCTTCCGCTTCGAGCGCCAACCAGGTCACTTCTTGGGCGCGGTCATCATGAGCACGATCGTCACCTTCGGCCTGATCCTCATCACCATCCTCGCTGGCGTGTGGGTGCTGTGGCCCGACGTCGATGCGCTGCGACTGTCGATCGTTCCTCTGGCCATCGCCGTGATCGTTCCCCCGGCGCTTCACCCCACCTGCAAGACCCTGTGGGTCGCCATTGACCTCATGATGCGCCCGCTCGATCCCGGCGAAGCTGTCGGGGATCTCATCTCCGAGGAAGGCGCGGCGAAGAAGCGGTGAACGCACCGATGCCACAGCATCAGGGACTTCACGACCGCGCAACGGGCCCCATTGCATCTGACCCGAACCTGCGACTTCGCTCCGCGCGTGGTCTGGGTTGGTCGACGAGCCGGGGGCACCATGGGTGCGGGGACGCGCCAGCGCAGTGGCGCCCGACTCCGCCGCCGTCGTACCTCTCCGATCGATGATCGTCCAACCCTTGGGGACCGAGGCCCGCTCGAGATGCACGCAACAGAGCGCAGTTCCGAAGCGATCACCGGTGGGATCACCCAACGAGAGCAGCTCGACTCGGTGCTCGCTGTAGTGGGACAGCAAGATTCCCGCTTGCTCTCGACCGCATGTCGGACGCTGACACGACCCCATAGTACGGAACGTACCGAAAGGGTCTGACAGCCTCTGGGATCCCCGCTACATCTGTGGATAACCGCCGCAGAACCCAGGGAACAGCCCGAGTTACGCTCGACGCATGATCATCGGGTTCGACGCCGACGATACGCTGTGGCACAACGAGGACGGCTTTCAGGCCAGCCAACGCGAATTCGAGTCGCTGCTTGCGGAGTGGGCCAACGCTCCCGAGATCGAAGATCAGCTGTTCGAGATCGAGATGCGAAACATGCCCCGCTATGGCTACGGCGTGAAGGCGCACACCCTGTCGATGATCGAGACAGCCATCTCCGTGTCCGAGGGGCAGGCCAGCGCGGCGCTCATGGCCGAGATTCTCGACCTTGGGCACGCGCTCCTCGACCGGCCCGTCGAACTGCTCGACGGCGTCGTCGAAGTGCTCGACGAGCTCGCCGACCTCACCCTGATGCTCATCACCAAAGGCGATCTCTACCACCAGTTATCACGCATCGACTCGAGCGGCCTGAAGGACCGGTTCTGGCAGACCGAGATCGTCGCCCACAAGGACGTGCCCACGTACAAGCGAGTCCTCGGTCTTCACGGCATCGAGCCGGAACACTTCGTGATGGTCGGCAACTCGTTGCCCTCCGACGTTCTTCCGGTGATCGAACTCGGCGGCCGCGGCGTGCACGTGCCGTACCACGTCACCTGGAGCCACGAACAACACGAAGGGCATCACGAAGCGCCGGTGATCCAATCGCTGACCGATCTCCCTTCGCTCCTGTCAGACTGGGAGATCCACTGACGATCAGCGTGTTGCGATGATCTGCATCGGAGCCAAGATGCCGCTGCGCAGCGCCGCACCCAAGTTGGCGAGCATGGTCGAAACGTCGGGACCCATAACGGTGGCGAGTGACACAGGCGTTGGGCCCTGTTCGCTGGCGGCTGCCGTTGCTTGCAATGCCATCTGGGTCCGATCAACCGGTTCGCTGACCACGAAGCCGCCTGCCTCGAGGGCCGCGATGTAGGCGGCGGGGGTTTCGACATGAGCTTGGCTGGCTTCGCTCGCGAACGGCTGGGGCAGGTCGAATTCACCATCGCCCACTCGCATGATGTCGTAGATCGCGAAGCGGCTACCTGGCGCAAGGAGACCACCGACGGCGGCGAAGAGCGCTCGCTTGTCGGGAACATTCATCCCGACGTGTATCAATACAGCCGCAGTGACGGTGCGATCGACAGTCAATGCTGTGGCGTCACCTACCACGAACCTCGTTCGATCCGCGAGTCCAACTGCCGCCGACAGCGCGCCTGCAGCGTCGACGAACGACGGAGTGAGATCGACCCCGGTGACCCGGCAACCAGCAAGCGACGCGAAGCGGCGTGCCGGTCCCCCGATTCCGCAGCCGATATCGAGGAGATGGTCATCGGCACCGAGCCCGAGGTCGGCAGCAAGTGCAGCAGTTGCAACCGCTCCTCCGAGGTGGAACTCATCGACCGGCGCGAGATCGTCGATCCCGAGGTCGGCGTCGCCGAGCGCAGCCAAGATCGCACCTGCCAGATCGGGTACCCGGGTGTAGTGATCGCTGACCATCCGCCGTCTCCCTCGGTTCGATACTGCCGTAACGTAGTCGTCGTGCGCCGTTTGGAAGGGCCCGAACTCACATCCTACAACGTACTCGACACCGCCCTGGCGAAGCGCGTTCGGATCGTGACCGTGCCGGTGTTGCCACGTGGTGCTTCCGGTATGACCATCGGGCGCTGGATCTTTCTCAAGGACGACGGTGATCACGGCGGTGGCCGCGAACTGATGGCACACGAACTCGTCCATGTCCGCCAGTACGCCGAGTTCGGCTACCTCCGGTTCTCGGTGCGCTACCTCCGGCACTATGCCCTCGGCCTGCTTCGCCATCGCCACCACCGCGACGCGTACCTGTCGATACCCGCAGAGGTAGAAGCCCGGGCCGACGCCAGAGCCTGGCGGGTTCGTAACGCCCGGAGCGGTGTTCAGCGAACGATCGAGTGACTCTCGCTCTTCGATGCGACCCACCTCGGCCTCCCCACGACGCCGTCGTGGATCAGGGGCCGGGGTCTGGTCGCGGCGGGGCGTCGGGCTTAGTAGCTGTAGAAGCCTTGACCGGTCTTGCGTCCCAGCTGGCCGGCGGCGACCATGCGCCGAAGCAGCGGCGGTGGGGCGTAGAACGCCTCGTTGTATTCGTCGTGGAGCGACTCGGCCGTCCAAAGCATCACGTCGAGGCCGATCATGTCGCTCAACTCAAGTGGACCCATCGGATGGCCGGCGCCGAGCTTCATCGCCTCGTCGATGTCGGGTGCCGAGGCGTGGCCGTTCTCGAACATCCGCATCGCCTGGCAGAGATATGGCACGAGCAACATGTTGACCACGAAGCCGGCCCGGTCCTTGCAGTGCACGACCCGCTTGCCGAGCACATCCGTGGCGAACGCATCGGCCGCTGCCTTCGTGACATCGGAGGTTCGCTGCGTCGAGATGACCTCAACCAACTTCATAACCGTCGCCGGGTTGAAGAAGTGCATGCCGACGACCTTGTCGGCACGTCCGGTGACCATCGCGACCTCGATGATCGGGTACGACGACGTGTTGGTGGCGATGATGGCATCGGCGTCGAGAATGCCGTCGAGTTCGGTGAAGATCTCCTTCTTGAGGGCGAGGTTCTCGGGCGCAGCCTCAATAACGAGATCGCAGGGGGCGAGATCAGCCATCTCGGTGGTCCACGTGACGTTGGCCACGGCGGCAGCGCGAGCGGCTTCGTCGAGCTTGCCTCGTTCGACGGCCTTGGCCATCGAACCCTCCACCTTTCCCTGGCCGGCTTCAACGGCAGCAGCATTGATGTCACGGGCGATCACCGTCACACCGGCCTTCGCCGCGACCTCGATGATTCCCGAACCCATGGCGCCGGTTCCGACGACGCCGAGCGTGGTGATCGCCATGATCAACTCTCCTCGATCGTGACCGACTCGATGACCACGTCGGTGAGGGGACGGTCCATACGGTCGGTGTCGACCCGCTGCATCTCGTCGACAACCTCGAGCCCGCTCACGACCTTGCCGAACAGCGAGTACTGCGGCGGCAACCCAACACCGCTCGAGCCCGACACGATGAAGAACTGGCTTCCGTTGGTGTTGGGACCGGCGTTGGCCATTGCAAGCGAACCGACTTCGTAACGACCAGGAGCCGGGAGTTCGTCTTCGAAACGGTAACCCGGACCACCACGACCGGTGCCCGTCGGGTCGCCGCCCTGACACATGAAACCGTTGATGATTCGGTGGAAGATGATTCCGTCGTAGTAGTGGTAGCGGGCCAGCGTGACGAAGTTATTGACCGTCTTCGGCGCCTGCGCTGCATTGAGATGGATGACCATCGTGCCGAGGGTGGTAACCATCGTGGCGGTATAGGTCTTTTCGGGGTCGATGCACATTGGGGGTGCTTCGTCGAACTCCTGCTGCTTCGGGCTGGAACCGTCGGCGTTGGGACACATGGTCGCCATGGTGATCTCGCTCTCATCGATCTCGGTGCGGCGCGGATTCGCCGCCGATGAGGCTACCGCGGGCAAGGGATCACCCAATCAGCCATCACCATCGGCTTAGGGTGACGATCGTGAGGGAGACGACACGTCCGAGTGACCGGCGTGCGCTGCGGGTTCTCCATGCCTGCCCGCGCTGTGACGTCACCTGGCGAGGCGATGACACCACCACCTGCTGGTTCTGTGGTTCGCCGGGGATCGAAGCCGGGCATGCCCGGCTCGTAGTCGAGGACGAGAACGCGGCCTGAACTGCTGGATGCTGGGTGGCCAGGCCGGTACCGTGGGCCCTGACGATCATGCGAGGCAGTGATGACACCACATTGGGCTGACAGTCGGGTTGAGGTCTACCGGTACGTGGTCGGCCCCGTGGACAACAATGTGTTCGTGATCCGTTGCCACGAGACAGGCGACGCCGTGCTGCTCGATGCAGCGAACGAGCACGAGAAACTCCTTGAGCTGTGCCAGAGCCTCGGCGTGCGGACCGTGCTGGAAACCCATGGCCACTGGGATCACATCCAAGCCGTGCCCGCGATTCGTGACGCCGGCTACGAGGTCGGGATCACCGCTGAGGATGCTGCAATGCTTCCCTCTTACGACTACATCCTCGAAGATGAATCCGTCATCGAGGTGGGCCGGTTACGCATCCATACGCATCACACGCCCGGTCATACCCCGGGGTCGATGTCGTTCAGCGTCGAGGGGGCACCGTTGTTGTTCAGCGGCGACACCCTGTTCCCGGGTGGGCCAGGAGCAACCAAGTTCGAGGGAGGCGACTTCCCGACCATCATGCGAAGCATCGAAGATCGGATGTTCCGTCAGTTCGACGTCGACACGATCGTGCTGCCCGGCCACGGCCTCGATACCACGATCGGCGCAGAAGCCCCCAACCTCGATGAGTGGGCGGCCCGCGGATGGTGACTCGCTGACCCTGCTCGTCTTCGGGCGGACCAGGGGTTGCGAGTTGCGGTGTCAGTTGACGTACAGGTCGGACTCCCCAACACCGTTGCCGCGGTCGACCTTGATCGTGACCCGGTGGTAGTTCCGCAGGTCGACCTCGGTGAACCCGTTCCATCCCTTGCGGACGAGCCGGCCGTTGCCGTGCAAGGTGATCACCACGTCGAGTTGCCACACGACCGTGACGAACATCCCACCAGATCCGGCTACGGCGACAACGGCCAGGAGGAGGGTTCCGCGCATGTCGGTGTCGACGACGAACAGCGCAAGGAGCAGCGTCGTGATCATGACCGACCCGACCCCCAACACGAGGCGGGCTGTGCTCCGTAGCCAAGCTGACACCGGAGACGGCACCTCGAACACCACGGAGGCGTCGCCACTGTCAGTTGCGCAAACCTCCTTGATCGCAGCCCGCAGAGCCGTCACGGCCTTCGGCTTCGGTGTCGGCGCCTTGAACGTCGTCTTCTCCCCCAGACGAACCCAGCAGTTGATCTCCACCCCGCCATGATCACACACTGAGATCTGTCGCCAAGGCGGGAACCAACGACGGGCTCCGCTCGTCAGACTGAAGCCTGATACCCGTCAGAGGAGCACTCCCAACATGAACCGACTTCGGACACTCGCAACGATCCTGCTCGCCATCAGCGTGGCGGTGTCATGCAGCGATGACGGCGGCGGCGCCATCTTTACCGGCGACGAGCCCTCGGCCAATGACGTCCTCGACGACATGCCGGAAATCAACGACGAGCCCGCCGACCAACCCAGCGAACCCGACGACCTACCCAACGACCAACCCAACGAACCCGACGACCAACCCAACGACACCACCGACGAACCCAGCGAACCCGACGACGAACCTGACGACACCACCGACGAACCCAGCGAACCCGACGACGAACCCGACGACCAACTAAGCGACCAACCAATCGGCGCCGGCCCCTACCCGATCGCTGACATCGCCTTCGACGTCAACCAGGGAAACGGGGCGACGAGCACCTACCGACTTGCCTGCCTCGGGGACACCGCTACCTTCACCGGCGACACCGCACTCGTTGCCGACCATGCATGCCTCGCCCTGGCCGAACTTGAGGTGCGCGACCGGCTCCTCACCGACGACCATCTCGGACGGCGGTGCACCCAGCAGTACGGTGGTCCCGAGGTTGCACGCATCACAGGAACCCTCGATGACGAACCCATCGACGCCACGATCGACCGCACGAACGGTTGTGGCATCGCCGATTGGGGCATTCTTTTGGCCGCATTGCTTCCACCCCCAGCCTGATTTCAGCGGCGGTCCAGCAGACCCCCTTCGGCTGCCGGGTTCAACCATTCAGCACCGTAGCGAGATCGCTTGACGGCCCGAACAGCGCTCGTCGCCGAGGTCTGTGGGCCTCGGCGACGGTAGTTTTGAGCCATGACCGAAACCGTGATCCTTTCCGGCGCCCGCACCCCGATCGGGAAGATGTCGGGCGCGCTCGCCTCGTTCAGCGGCACCGACCTCGGCGGGTTTGCGATCGAAGAAGCACTCAAGCGGGCGCGCGTGGTCGGCGAGGATGTTGACTTCGTCTACATGGGTCAGGTGGTACAGGGTGGCGCAGGCCAGGTGCCCGCTCGTCAGGCTGCGCTGAAGGGCGGTATTCCACTCTCCGTTCCCTCGACCGCAATCAACAAGGCGTGCCCATCTGGCCTCAACGCCATCGCCCTCTCGCACCGCCAGATCGCGGTGGGCGAGGCCGAACTGTGCGTGGCCGGCGGTATGGAGTCGATGACTCAGGCGCCGTACATCCTCTCGCAGGGCCGTGAGGGGTACCGCTACGGCGACGCCACAATGCACGATTCGCTCACCCTCGACGGCCTCTACTGCTCGATCGAACATGAGCTGATGGGCGCCGGAACCGAACGCTACGCCGCAGCGGCCGAGATGGCCCGTGAGCCGATGGACGACTACTCGGCTCTGTCACACGAGCGCGCAGCGATTGCGCAGAAAGACGGTCTCCTCGCCGAGGAAATTGTGCCGGTCACCGTCCCGCAGCGTCGGGGGGACGACATCATCGTGCGTGACGACGAAGGCATCCGCATGGGCACGACCGCTGAATCGTTGGCTGGCCTCAGGGGGGCATTCGGGGGTGCCGGCAACGTCACCGCCGGAAATGCGTCGCAGATCTCCGACGGTGGCGCAGCGACCGTCATCACCACGAAGGCAAAGGCCGACGCGATCGGCGTCGAGCCACTGGCCGAGATCATCGCCTACGGCGAGATCGCCGGCCCCGACACATCACTCCTCACCCAGCCGAGCCGAGCGACGATGGTCGCACTCGAACGGGCGGGACTCACCCTCGACGATGTCGACCTTTTCGAGTTCAACGAGGCGTTCGCCGCCGTCGCCATTGCATCTATGGCTGACCTGGGTATCCCCGCCGACATCGTCAACGTCAACGGCGGTGCCATCGCACTCGGGCACCCGATCGGCATGTCTGGCGCTCGAATCGCCATCCACCTCGCCTACGAACTCAAGCGCCGGGGCGGCGGTATCGGCGTCGCTGCGCTCTGCGGGGGTGGTGGGCAAGGCGACGCGCTCGTCATCAAGGTGAACAGTTGATCGGGGCCACGCGATGCGGGGGATTCCAGCAGCGGCTCTGACGGCGGCAGCACTCCTCCTCAGCGCCTGCGGCGGCGCTGACAACCTTGGCGCGCCGGCGGTAACGACCGCGGTTTCCGTCAGCACGTCGACCACCACCACATCGACCACCACCACATCGACCACCACTACCACTCCGTCGAGCACCACCACGTCGACCACCACCACTCCGTCGAGCACCAGCACGTCGACCACCACGCTTCCGACGATTGACGTCGATGGATCGCCGATGATCGAGTTTTCGATCGACATCGACGAGGAGTCGTTCGCCGGACAGCTCACCGAGGCTGAGTTCCAGACGTTCGTTGTCGAGACACTGCGCGACGAGCGGTCGTGGGTTAGCCGCGGTGCGGGCTTTCGCCTCGTGGACGACGGTGGACTGTTCACGATGACCGTGGCGACGCCAGCCCGAACCGACGACTTGTGCTGGCCGCTCCAGACCAACGGTCGGTACTCGTGCGCGCGCAACGGATGGATCGTGTTCAACAGCGACCGCTGGTTCGGGGCGACCGACTCGTGGCCGGCTGATCTCGAGACCTACCGGCGCTACCTCGTCAATCATGAGGTCGGCCACTACATCCTCGGTGCCGGCCACCCCGGCTGCCCCGGTGCCGGTCAGCTCGCGCCGATCATGATGCAGCAGACGAAAGGCCTCGATGGGTGCAAACCGAACGGCTGGGTCGATCCCTAGTTATTCGTGCCGTCGAGAGGGGCCTTCGCCGTCACGCGGACGACGCCACGACTTCTTCACCCACCGTCTGCGTTCGCCACATGAACCGTGTCTCCGACGGGTCGACCGGGTACCGGCAGTGCATCACGAGACGGTTGTCCCACACGACGACCTGGCCGCAGCGCCACTCGTGGCGATAGGTGAACTCGTCCTTCGTTGCATGGGCCCAGAGTGCGTCGAGTAGCGCCTCGCTCTCCTCCAGCGGCAGATCTTCGACATAGCCATTCGTCCGCCGACCGAGAAACAGGGCCTCGTGTTCGGTTCCCGGTAGCCGCCGCAGAATCGGATGGTACGTGCCGATTGCGTCGATCGGCGTCGCCGGTTCGGTCATACCGACTCGCAGTGACCCGTTGCTCGAATACGTCGAATCATGCTTGATCCGCCGGCCCTCCACCTGCCTGCGAAGCTCGGTCGGCAAAGTCCTCGCAGCAAGGACCTGGCTGCAGAACCCGGTGTCGCCGCCTTCCGTCGGGATCTGGCGGGAGTGCAACAGCGTGAACGTCGGCGGGTTCGGGATGTAGCTCATATCGGTATGCCACTCCCAGTCACCGAAAAACTTCTCGGTTATCTCGATTCGTTCGCCAGTCCGAGGATGCACGTTGCCGAGGAAGAGCAGGTAGGGGTCGATGCCTTGTTGTTCCAATCGGACGACCTGTTCCTCGATCGTCAGATCCTCTTCACCGTCGACCTTGCCTTTGCCGTAGCCCGTGATCAGTCCCGGTGCGAACTCGTTCTCACCGAAAACACGGGTGAGTGCGTTGAGCTCACCGACCTCGAGCATGCGCCCGAACTCGAACACGAGCGTGCCGTGATGCTCGATCGCTGCTCGACGAAGCACGTCGGCTGCCGTCGCATCATCGGGCAATGCAGACGGTTCGACACCGAAGATGCGAGCGCCGAAAAGGGCGCCGTCGATCCTCTGGATCTCAATATCCATCAGTGGCCCGACGCAATACAGAACCGGTTGCCCTCGGGGTCGGCCATGATTGCCCACCGAAACCCTGCAGCCTCGTGCTCTTCGACGAACGTTCCGCCCAGCGCCTCGACGGCAGTGCGCGCCTCGGCGACATCATCCACCTGGGCGTCGAGATGGACCCGACCCGACAGTCCTCCGGGCTCTGGTGATGCCTGCAACGCAAGCATCACGCCCCCCGGGTGCTGCGGCTCGAACCAGCAAAAACCCGGAAACTCGTTTCGGATGCCGGTTCCGAGCAGGGCTGACCAGAACGCTTTCTCGACCTCGACATCCGAGACATTGATCACGACTGTGCCGATCTTGGCCACGGCAACGCTCATACGCCGACGATATCTCCCTTCAGCGGGCGGGACCCAAGTACCAGCTCCAACGATGCGAGCCGGCGCCAACGATGAACTCGGGCAGTGTGTCGGGTCCGCATGCATCGGTGCCGAGGCCACGCACCGCCGCATCGATGTGAACTTCGGTGGTGCCGGCCCGCTCGAGATCCGCCAGCGTCGCGGCTGCGGTCAGATCGGCGTCATGATGGGACCGAGCGGTCATCACGAGCGGCCGGGCGCCCTCGATCCGCAGCCCCCGGCCGCGCTTGCTCGTCAGCGTCATCCAGCGAGTGGCGACATGGGCAGCATGCTCCTGCGGCACGACGTATGGGTGGTATTGCGCATCGACAGTCGACGTCCACCGTCGGATCGTGGCGCTCGAGTTTCGGTCGGGATACGTCTCGTGCGGACCGAGACCGAACCACTCGAGGCGGTCAAACGAGGCGGGAACCTCGAAGCGCACACCGACCCGTGGCATGTCTCGCCAGCGACTCGGCAGGTCGATCCGTTCGTCGAATCGGGCCACCCCAGTCTCGATGGTGATCATGGTCCGGTGGCGGGCCTCCTCGCCGGGGCCGACGATACGTCGAGCGATCAAGATGATCTCGGCGTCACCCCGTCGACGTCGCGTGACCGAGTCCGTGACGAGCTCAGCCTCGTCGAGACCCCAACGTAGCCACGCACGCCGGCGGCCCTGGATCTCGCTCATCCAACCCTGCCTGACGCCGTCATTGTCGGTCGGGGCTCGCCACAGCCAGGGCACGATGTCGCCGTCGATGACGGTGTCATCGCCGATCCGGACGCCGGCGATTCCCGTGTCGGTGGTCTCAACCTCCACGATGCGGCGCCGAGCCGGACTCGCCGTCAGCTGACCGCCGAGCGAGAACTGCTGCCAGGACACGACGTGGCCCTTCCGAGCCCAGTCGGTCGAGCCTCGCTGGATGAACTCGACCAGCAGGTGAGCTTCACCGTCGGGTAGCTGTCGAGGCAGCGGTAGAGAGACGGTGACGGATTTGCCGGCACGGACCTCGACGTTCGTTGTCCCCCGCTCGACCCGAGTGCCGTCAACTTCGACCGTCCAACGCAACTGCAGATCGTCGATGCCGGTGAAGAAGCGCCGGTTCGTGACACGCACCCGCCGACCGCCGAGGTGCTCGGCGGTCACGGGGCGGCATCCCCACGCGAGCTCCCGCATCACGGGATGAGGGGCGAGGTCGGGACCGACGAGGCCGTTGATGCAGAAGTTGGCGTCGTTCGGTTGGTCACCGAAGTGGCCGCCGTACGCCCAATAGAAGCGACCATCGGCGTCGTGCTCGGCAAGCCCTTGGTCGCGCCAGTCCCACACGAACCCACCGGCGATCGCCGGCTCGCACCAGAACGCCTCGAGGTACCGGTCGAGGGACCCATTCGAGTTGCCCATCGCATGCGAGTACTCACAGATGAGCATCGGCCGGTCGTCACGCTCGGTCTTCTCCGCCCACCGGGCCCATTCCACGATCGTCCGGATAGGTGGGTACATCGCCGTGAGCACATCGTTGGAACAACGTTCGGATGCAGTCGGCGGCCGACGCCAGGCCTTCGCCGGCGATGCATTTCGCCACCGCTCCGCGCCCTCGTGGTGGACGAACCGGCCAGGATCGACCCGACGGATCCACGCAGCGGCTGCCTCATGCACCGGCGCATGGCCAGACTCATTGCCGAGCGACCAGCCGATGATGCACGGATGGTTGCGGTCGCGAATGACGAGCCGAGTGATCCGCGACATGATCGCTGCCTCGTAGCGGGAGTCGTGTGCAAGTGCCTTCTCGCGACCATGGCACTCGACGTTTGCCTCGTCGATCACGTACAACCCCAGCTCGTCACACAGGTCGAGAAGGCGGTGGTCGTTCGGGTAGTGGGCGGTCCGAATGGCGTTGAGGTTGTGCTGCTTCATCAGCACGAGCTCCTGCCGCATTTCCTCGACGGTGACCGTCTTGCCAGTGAGCGGATGATGGTCGTGTCGGTTCACGCCGAAGACCTTGATCGGCACGCCGTTGATCAGGAGCCGACGACCGGCAAGCTCGACGCGCCGAAATCCGACCGGGGTAACGTGCGCTTCGACGACTGCCTCGTTGGCGTCGACCAGCTCGGTGACGATGCGATACAGCGTCGGTGTCTCAGCGGTCCACGGGTCGACGTCGAGGTCGACGAACTCGACCGACGCCAAGTGACCGCGGAAATGCTCGGCGGCGAGGACCTCGGCGAAGATCGAGCCTCGAGCTCGGTCATCCACGGTCGCTGCGGCAGAACGAAGCCGACGCCCACCGAGCGTCTCGAGCGCGACCCGAAGCGTGTGTGCAGCAGGGGGTGCGTTGAGTTGACCGACCACCCGCAGGAACCCGGTGCCGCGGCGCGAGTCGAAGTCGGCCTCGATCCGGAGATCATCGATCCGGGTACGACCTCGCGCCTCCAAGTACACCGACCGGTGAAGGCCCGCATGCCACCAATGGTCCTGATCCTCGATCCACGTGGCATCAGACCAGCGGATCACCATGACGGCGAGCAGATTGTCGCCTGTCCTTAGGTGCGGCGTGAGATCGAACTCCGACGGCAGGCGGGAGTCCTTGCCCACGCCGACGAACTCGCCGTTGCACCACACAGCTGCAACGCTTTCGAAGCCGCCAAGATGCAGCACCACGTCGCGACCCTTCCAGGCCTGGGGAACCCGGAAGGTCGTGCGGTGCAGACCCGTTGGATTTTTCTGGGGGCTGAAGGGGGCCTCGGTGTCTGGCCACGGCATGACGATGTTCGTGTAGTGCGGCAAGTCGCCCGTGTCCTGCCGGGTCCAACAGCCCGGCACAGCGATCGTGCGCCAACCTTCGTCGGAGGTCGCCGTCGTCGCCCAGCGGGCCGGTGCCGCAGCAGGCGACTCGACGAGCTGGAACCGCCAGTCACCGTCGAGCGTGCGCCGCCAGTGCGAACCGCCACCGGCGCGAGCCTCGGACACCGATGGGTACGGCTCGAGCGGCGGCCGGGCCGCGAGGCGGTTGATCTCAAAGATTTCGGGCTGAAGCAGCGTCGTCGCGTCGAGCACGGGAGGGATTCTCGCTTGCGCGTCAGCGCCGCGCCACGGCGGTTCGCTGAATCTGGGATCGAGCCCTCAGGGCCAGAGCGGTTCGTCGATCGTGAAGCCAATGTCGGTACCCCACGTGTTGCGGTAAGCGACCTCGTGGACGGGGTTTCGCTTGGCGACGCCCCACGTACCGGTCGGGTAACCCATCGGCACGCAACCGGCCATCCTCCAGCCCTCGCCCGCGGGGACTCCGAGTAGATCGTTCACCTCATCACCCTTCCAGTACCCGAGCACGGTGGTGAGCGACGACCCCACCCCTTCGGCCCGGGCTGCGAGCTGGGCACTCCAGATCGCCGGATAGATCGACCCTCCACTCGTATCGCCCCGCTCGAACGCAAACAGGAGGAGCGGGTACGTCGCGAAGTTCTCCTGCGCCCACGTGACCGAGTTGATGATGCGGCCGAACTGCTCATCGGATTCGTTCTGCGGATCAGCAGCTGCTGCGGTCTGCTCTGCATACACCGTGTTCCACAGCTGATCGATGCAGTACCGGTAGTGCTCGCCCAGCTCCGCCCTTGTGGCGGGGTCGTCGACGAGCATGAACCGCCACTGCTGGCCGTTCCCACCACTCGGTGCCCGGATCGCTGCATCGAGGATTCGCATTTGCGAGTCCTCAGGGATCGGGTCGGGCTTGACTCGTCGCATCGCTCGGGTGGTGTACAGCGCTTCGCGGATGTCCATGCACCGAGTTGAGCAGAACTCGCAACATGGGGGCAAAACTCAAAGATGGTGAACGCCACCCTGCGTCGTGTCCGAGGTGGCCAACACCGTTGACATATTCATCTGAATGTATCTACCATCAAGGCGTGATGATGGGCTTTCTCGACGGCTACCTCCCTTATCTGCTGCGACAGGCCGACCAGACGCTGTCCGAGCCCTTCTATGCCGTCCTGAACCACTACGGCGTGGCCCGATCCGAATGGCGGGTGCTCGCAGTCCTACACGATCTCGGCGATCTCGGCGTCGTCGAACTCGCCGCCGCGTCGCTCAGTCCACAACCCACCGTCACCCACGCCCTCCGCCGCCTCGAGGATCGCGACCTCGTCACCCGACGACCGGGCGTCCATGACAAGCGTCAGCGGATCATCTCGATCACGCCGAGCGGCGCACAACTCACCGCCACCTTGATCACAGAAGCCACCGCACTCGAACACGAGGCACTTGCCGAGGTCGAGGGCCTGACAGCGTTGTCGCAGCAACTTCGCGACCTCACAGAAGCGGTTGAGGCCCGGCTGCGGGCCACACAGACGAATCAGCAAGCCGGATGACCGAGGAGGTCCCGATGCCCGAGTACGACCCGACCGACGCAGCGGCTCGCCGACCGTTCTCCCTGATGCAGTGGATCGACGATCACCGAGCCGAACTCACACCGCCAGTCGCGAACAAGCAGGTGTTCCGCGAGGCCGACATGATCATCATGATGGTCGGCGGCGGTAACGAGCGGAACGACTTCCACGAGGACCCACGCGAGGAATTCTTCTACCAGATCAAGGGTGACATGGAGCTCTGGCTGTGGCCCGAGGAGGGCACGGCACCGTTCCAGATGCCGATTCGCGAAGGCGACATCTACCTCCTCCCCCCCAACCTGAAACACTCGCCGCAACGCCCGGATCCGGATTCGATCGGGCTGGTCGTGGAGTACCAGCGGCCCCTCGGTGAAATCGACGCCTTCGAGTGGCCGTGCCCGAACTGTCATCGGCTCGTCCATCGCGTCGAGATCCAGGTGCAGGCGATCGATAAGGACCTTCCGCCGTTGTTCGCTGCCTTTCACGGCAACGAGACCGCTCGCACCTGCCGGCATTGCGGCACTGTGCATCCGGGCAAGGAGTACCGCCTGTGACCGCCACCTTGACTGCCGCCGAACTCGATGCCGCCGACCCGCTCGGCCACCTTCGCAACGAGTTCCATCTTCCAGGTGAGCTGTATCTCGTGGGCAACTCGCTGGGTGCGTTACCAAAGTCCGCTCCTGGCTACGTCGCCACCGAGTTCGACCGTTGGGCAACGCTCGGTGTCGAAGGCCACTTCACCGGCGAACTCGCCTGGAAGGACTACCACACGCTGGTAAGCGATCAGCTCGCCCGACTCGTCGGTGCCGGCCCCGACGAGGTCGTGGCGATGAACGGCCTCACCGTCAACCTTCACTTGCTGATGATCAGCTTCTACCGGCCCACCCCGAAACGCCACAAGGTGTTGATCGAGGCGCATGCCTTCCCGTCCGATCACTTCGCGGCCGAGTCGCAGATACGCCAACGGGGGTTCGACCCGGCCGACTCGCTCATCACCCTTGCCCCCAGAGCGGGCGAGGAGACTCTTCGAACCGACGACATCCTCGCTGCGATCGCAGCACATGGCACCGAACTCGCGCTGGTGATGCTCCCGGGTGTTCAGTACTACACCGGCCAGGTCATGCCGATGGCTGCCGTCACCGCGGCCGGACACGCCGTCGGCGCCGTGGTCGGCCTTGATCTCGCCCACGCGATCGGCAACATCGAACTCAACCTGCACGAGTGGAACGTCGATTTCGCAGCCTGGTGCTCTTACAAGTACCTGAACAGTGGGCCCGGTGGAGTAGCCGGCGCCTACGTCCACCGCCGCCACGTCACCGATCAATCGCTGCCCAAGCTCCTCGGCTGGTGGGGAACCAACCCATCGACTCGTTTCGAGATGGCCACCGACTTCGATGCCATCTCCTCCGTCGAGTCGTGGCAGCTCTCGAATGCCCCGGTGCTGGCTATGGCAGCCCTGCGTGCCTCGCTCGATCTCTTCGACGAGGCCGGCGGAATCGGACCACTGCGAGCCAAATCCGAGCGACAGATCGAGTTCTTCGATCAACGACTCGCCCAAGTGCTCGGCGACAGAGTGATCAACATCACGCCCCAAGCGCTCGAGGAGCGCGGTTGCCAGTTCGCCCTGCGCGTCGCTGCCGGTGACGGCAAGCGGGTGTACGAAGCGCTCGAAGCCGCCCGGGTGCTCTGCGACTGGCGCGAGCCCGACGTCATCCGCGTGGCTCCGGTGCCTCTGTACAACTCCTTCACCGACATCGAGCGCTTCGTGCAGATCCTCGATGGGATCGTGCGATGAGCGCGCTCCGTTCTCCAATCGTCGTGGCTGGTGCCGGGCCGGCCGGATCACTGCTTGCGATCTATCTCGCCCGCCAAGGGCACGAGGTCACCATTTACGAACGTCGCTCCGATCTGCGTGCGACCGACGTCGATGTCGGTCGCTCGATCAACCTGGCCCTCGCCACCCGCGGCATCGTCCCACTGGTGGAGATCGGCGCGATCGGGCGGGTCGACGAGATCACCATCCCAATGCGGGGCCGAATGATCCACGCCGACAACGATTCGACCCCGGCGTTGCAGCCGTACGGTTCCCACCCCCACGAGGTCATCCACTCCGTGTCGCGCAGCGATCTCAACGCCATCTTGCTCGACGAGGCCGAAGCGACCGGACGAGTGCGAATCGAGTTCGAACGCCGACTTGAGGCCGTCGACTTCGAGACATCAACCCTCACCTTTCACGACGGTTCGTCCGAACCGTTCGGGGTGGTGTTCGGATGTGATGGCGCAGGCTCACCGGTTCGCAAGGCAATCGAAGCCGCCGGATCGTGCACATCGCACACCGAATGGCTCGACCACGACTACAAGGAGCTGACCCTACGGCCCGGTGCCGACGGGACACACCGCCTCGACCCGAATGCTCTGCACATCTGGCCGCGCGGCGAGTTGATGCTGATCGCCCTCGCCAACCCCGGGGGCGACTTCACCGTGACACTGTTTGCGCCGAAAGCCGTCTTCGCCGACCTCGCCGACGCCACCTCGGTCGACGCCTTCTTCACCGACGAGTTCCCCGACTTCGCTGCGATGGTGCCAGATCTCACCGACCAGTTCGCAAACAACCCGACCGGCGCGCTCGGCACCCTCCGCACCGACGGCTGGAGCCACAACGACCAGGCGATCGTGATCGGCGACGCTGCGCACGCCATCGTCCCCTTCCACGGCCAGGGCATGAACGCCGCCATGGAGTCGGCCAGAGCACTCGCAGCCCACCTGGCCAGCACCCCAGACGATGTCGCTGGCGCATTCCGACGCTTCGAGACAGATCGGCGACCCGACACCGACGCCATCGCCCGAATGGCCCTCGACAACTACATCGAGATGCGGTCCGGTGTCGTCGATCCTGACTATGTCGCCCAACGAACACTGGCGCTCGAACTCGAACGGCGACACCCGACCCTACTGAGCCCTCGCTACAACATGGTCATGTTCTCGACCATGCCGTACGCAGAGGCGCTACGCCGGGCTGCACGCCAGAGTGAGATCATCGCCGACGCCCTCGCCGACCCGGACCTCGACGTCGATTCACTCGTGCGAACGCTCCCACCACTCCCTGAGCTCGACCCGCTCGCCGATCCGGAAGCGCTGTCCGTCTCATGAGCACCGAGCCACTCACCTACTCGAGCTACCTGCGAATCGACGACCTCCTCAGCCTCCAGACCCGTCGATCCACCGATCCGCGAACAGGCGAGGCCGAACACGATGAGCTGCTGTTCATCGTGATCCACCAGGTGTACGAACTGTGGTTCAAGCAGCTGTTGCACGAACTCGACTATGTGGTGGCGGCGATGTTCACCAACAACCTCGCAACCGCACGGCTCCACATGAAGCGCGTGCTGAAGATTCTGAAAACACTTGTCGGCCAGGTGGACATTCTCGAGACGATGACCCCGGCGGAGTTCGCAAGCTTCCGTGAGTTCCTCGACTCAGCAAGTGGCTTCCAATCTGCACAGTTTCGCGAACTCGAGTTCGTGCTCGGTATGAAAGACCGAGTCCAACTCGACTGGTTCTCGGGCCATGAGCGCGAGCGTCTCGAACGCCGCTTCGGCGAGGCAACCTTGTGGGACGCCTTCATCGCTGCGATGGTCAGCCACGGCATGGACGTGCCAGTCAGTGCGACTGAACGCGACGTCACCCAGACCATCGTTGAAGATCCCGCGCTCCAAGCGCTCATCCTGCGTGAGTATCACGACGAGGCGTTCGCGGCTGTCTGCGAAACACTGACCGACCTCGACGAAGGCCTTCAGGAGTGGCGCTACCGCCATGTGATGATGGTGCGCCGCACCATCGGGACCAAGCACGGCACCGGCGGATCCGACGGCGCTGCCTACCTCCAAACCACGCTGTTTCGCCCTGCGTTCCCAGACCTGTGGGCGATCCGCACCGAGTTCTGACCGAAAGCGCACCGATGACCACCTACCCCGACCTTCGACTCTTCATCGGCGGCGAGTGGCGGACCAGCGCCGACACGCTGCCCGTCGTCAACCCGTCGACGGAAGAGACCATCGGCCGTCTCCCCGTCGCATCAACAACCGATCTCGACGATGCTCTTCGCGCCGCCGAGCGCGGGTTCGAGGTCTGGCGTGCGACCGCGCCGCGTGACCGAGCCGATCTGATTCGCGAGGCGGCGCGGCTGCTTCGGGCGCGCCAAGACGAGATTGCCCACTCGATCACTCTCGAGCACGGCAAGCCGTTTCACCAGGCCCGTCTCGAGGTCATCCGCGGTGCCGAGTTCTTCGAGTGGGATGCCGGTGAAGCGGTCCGAACGTACGGACGGGTCATCCCGAGCGCACCCGGCGTTCGCTACATCGTCCACCACCAGCCGATCGGCCCTGTCGCCGCCTTCTCACCGTGGAATTTCCCGATGAGCCAACCCGCCCGCAAGGTCGCTGGTGCCCTCGCGAGCGGCTGTTCGATCATTCTGAAAGCTGCGGAGGAAACCCCTGCCGGGGCTATGCACATCGCTCAAGCGTTCGAAGACGCCGGCCTCCCCGACGGGGTGCTCAATCTCGTCTTCGGTGTCCCTGCCGACATCTCCCACCACCTCATCCCGAGCCCGATCACGAAACTCGTGGCCTTCACCGGTTCGACGGCGGTCGGTCGCCACCTGACCGGGATCGCCTCAGATCACATGACACCGGTGCTGATGGAACTCGGCGGCCATGCCCCCGTCATCGTGTGCGAAGACACCGACGTCGACGAAGCGGCAGTGACCTCTGCGATTCGCAAAATGCGCAACGCAGGGCAGGTGTGCACCTCTCCCACGCGATTCTTCGTCCACGAGACAATCTACGACCGGTTCCTCGACCGCTTCGCCGAACGGTGCGCCGCGACGGTCGTGGGGGACGGCTTCACCGAATCGGTTGAGATGGGGCCGCTCGCCAACGGCCGCCGGATCACCGCGCTCACCGACTTCGTGGCCGATGCTGTCGACACCGGCGCCACCCTTGTTACCGGGGGAAACCGCATCGACCGACGCGGCTACTTCTTCGAGCCAACCGTGCTCGCCGGAGTCCCCGACCACGCACGCGTGATGCAGGAGGAACCGTTCGGTCCGCTCGCCATCGTCAACCCGGTCACCTCGCTCGACGAAGCGATCGAGCAAGCCAACAGCGTGCCGTACGGACTTGCGGCATACGGCTTCACGAACCGGGCCGACTACGCCGATCGGATGGTCGATCACGTTGAGACCGGCAATCTGTCGATCAACACCCTCGAAGCATCACTGCCCGAAACCCCCTTCGGCGGCGTGAAATCGAGCGGCTATGGCCGCGAGGGAGGCACCGAAGGTCTCTACCACTACACCGTCGTCAAGAACGTGTCTCACAGCATGACGATCGTCTGAGGAGGACGGACAACCGATGCGCTACACCAAGGCCGAAGCAAAGGCCCATGCCCAAGCGACCATGACCGGTATTTGGGCTGCGGCACTCATGCCCTTCGATGATCAGCTTCGGATCGATGAGGACGGTTTCCGCGAGAATGTCCGCCACTGGACGCAAGACCTCGGGATCCAAGGGTTGTTCATCTCAGGCAAGCAGGGCGAGTTCTACGCCATGACGCTCGAAGAACGGAAACGAAGCTTCGAACTGGCAGTCGAGGCCACCGGCACTCATGCCCAAACGATCATGTCGTGCAGCGACCAGAACATGGACGTAGCGATCGAACTCGCCCGCCACGCCGAGATGTGTGGCGCTGACTACATCGTCGTGCACGCCCCCCTTCTCCACTTCACCAAGGAGCAGGATGAGACGTTGCTGCGCTACTACCGCACGATCGCCGCTTCCGTCGACATCGGCATTGCCCTGTGGAGCCACCCCGACAGCGGCTATCTGATGTCGCCCGACCTCTGCAACCGCCTCGCAGACATCGACAATGTCGTCGCGATCAAGTACTCGGTACCGCGAGACATGTACGCCGAACTCACCACGCTTGCATCCGACCGGATCCACGTCAGCACGTCCGCCGAGCACGAGTGGCTCGACAACATCATCGAGCTCGACTGGAAGCTCTACCTTTGCTCGTCACCTCCGTTCCTCATCCAGACTGCAAACGATCGACGGATGCACGACTACACCGAAGCCGCACTCGCAGGCCGCATTGACGAGGCGCGGGCCATCAGCACAACGCTGCAACCGGTGCGTGATGCCTTGATGGGTACCCGACCTGCCGAGAAACCGCACGCGCACCAGAAGTACTGGCAGGAACTCCTCGGGCAGGTCGGCGGCCGGGTCCGTGCCCCCATGCTCGAGTTGACCGACGACGAGAAGGCGGTGACCCGCGCCGCCTTCGAACAGTGCGGGCTGCAGGTGTGAGCCTTCGCGTCGTTCTCGTGGGCTGGGGGGCTATCGGCCGAACCGTCGCCGGGTTGCTCTCCACCGACAGTATCGAGCTCGTCGGCGTCGGTATCCGATCCGAACGCAACCTCCCGGACGTTCCCACCACCGCAACCGTCATTACCGACCCACGCGATCTCAGCGCACTCGCACCCGACGTCGTCGCCGAGGCGGCCAGCCGCGAAGCTGTGATCCCTTGGGGCCGGGCTGCCCTCGCCGCCGGTGCCGACTTCGTTGTCTCGTCCGTGTCGGCCTTCGCCGATCCCGATGCGCTGGCCGATCTGCGGTCGGCTGCCATCGCAGGTGGTGCACAGGTCCAGATCCAAACCGGAGCCCTCACCGGCATCGATGCACTCGCTGCAGCCCGACCGATGCGCGTCGACATCGTCCGCCACCGCATCGTGAAACCGCCGGCCGCATGGAAGGGAACACCCGCCGAGGACCTCTGTGATCTTGATGGTCTCACCGAGCCGACAGTGTTCTCGCGCAGCTCCGCGGCCCAAGCGGCCCGAACGTTCCCAAAGAACGCCAATGTGGCGATGACGACTGCGCTGGCCGGTATCGGGCCTGACGAGACCGAGATCATTCTCGTCGCTGATCCGACGGCGGCCACGAACCGTCACGAACTCCACGCAGAGGGTGGCTTCGGCACGATGGATGTCGTGATGGCCAACAACCCACTACCGACGAACCCGAAAACCTCGGCTATGGCCGCACTCAGCCTCGTACGCGCAATCGAGAACCGGGCGTCGCCGATCGCGATCTAGGAGCGATGCTCAGATGACCGTTTCCCAGTCGAGCCCGATGTCGAGCGCCCGCACCGAGTGGGTGAGCTCGCCTACCGCGATGTAGTCGACGCCGGTCGAGGCCACCTCAGCCGCAGTCTCGAGGGTCAGGCCACCACTTGCTTCGAGCCGAACCTCCGGCCCGATCTCGTCGCGTAGCGCCACCGCAACGCGCATCTGATCGGGTGTGAAGTTGTCGATCAGCACCTCGTCGGCGCCTGCTTCGATCGCAATGCGGAGTCCGTCGAGGCAGTCGACTTCGACCTCGACCGGGATCGTCCCTTCGAGATCGCGCACTGCGGTAAAGGCCTCGGCCACCCCGCCAGCACTGGCAACGTGGTTGTCTTTGACCAACGCAGCGTCGAAGAGGCCCATGCGATGGTTGACCCCGCCACCGCAGCGAACGGCGTACTTCTGAATCGCTCGAAGACCTGGAAGCGTCTTGCGCGTATCGCGTACGGTTGCACTGGTTCCGGCGAGCGCTGCTACCCAGCGAGCGGTCTGGGACGAAATCCCCGAGAGATGGCAGAGCACGTTGAGTGCGCTCCGTTCAGCCGTGAGCAACAAGCCCGTCGGGGCGGTGGATCGGGCGACCGAAGAACCCGACTCGACCACATCTCCGTCGGCGACCA
>Ga0222718_10000649_pt1:0-10000 | contig 35569 bp, 26 predicted proteins | sample C33_27DmetaG_FD_165045 | JGI IMG/M metagenome (GOLD analysis project Ga0222718, IMG submission 165045) | Estuarine water microbial communities from San Francisco Bay, California, United States - C33_27D | ecosystem: Environmental > Aquatic > Marine > Unclassified | place: USA...
AAACTACAATTAGAATAGAAATTAATAGTGTCTTAAAAAATCCCTGAACTTGTTGATCTTTTATTAAGTCTTTTGGTTTACCCCTTATTACCTTTAGATATAAAACGAATGGGAGGCTTGCTAAAATCATGAATAAAATAGTAACTGTTTCAAGATTAACACTGTTATAGCTCCCAATAGAGCCTGATTTCGATGAAAATCCGCCCGTTGCAATTGTAGACATTGCATGAACAACAGAGTCGAAGAAAGAAAGACCTGAAAAGATAAACGCAATAGAACAGATAACGGATAAGGTAATATAAAGAACAGATATTTCTGCAGCTATTCTTGCAGCTTTTGGTAATATTTTTTCTGATGTATCAGAACTTTCTAATCTAAATAATTGCATTCCACCGACCCCAAGCCGTGGAAGAATTGATATGGCGCTTACAATAATTCCTATTCCGCCAAGCCATTGCAGAATTGCTCTCCAAAGAATTATTCCTCTTGATGAATTTTCAATATCATTAATTATTGTTGAGCCAGTAGTTGTAAGTCCAGAAACTGACTCAAAAAAAGCATCTGTTAAACTAAAATTTTGAGTTGATGTTATAAAAGGTAGTGAAGCAAATATTGATAAAGAAAACCAACTTAGCACTACCAGCATAAAAGCACTTTTTACCTCAATCTTAATAGAGTTTCCTCTATTCATTAAAATAAAAGACATTCCCATGAAGAAAGTAAAAACGCTGCTTACAAAAAAGCCAACCCAATTTTGATTACCTTCGAAGAAATCTAATAGCCCTGGAATAAGCATAGCAAAGGATAACCATAATAGGAAAATACCAATGACTGATACTATTGGCTGTATAATAATAGATGCTGTTTTCATTTTTTTATTATATACCTATTTAATATCATTATATACGAACTTATGATCTTATATTAGATATAGAAAATATATTCTTTTGGATAATTTTTTACTTTGAGATATTTAGAGCTATGAGCAAGAAAAAATCACCTGACTTATTTTTAGATAATAATTCTGATGAAGCCGAGTTTAAAGGCGCGCCAGGTCAAAAGATTTCTCTTTCAGGAATACTTCCCGGTCAAATAATTCGAAATATGATTGAAAATGGTGAGATATGGTCTCAAGGAAATATTTCTGAGGAACAAATTCAGCCAGCTAGCCTTGATTTAAGATTAAGTGATATAGCTTATAGAATTAGAGCAAGCTTTTTACCTTCTGAGGGATCTGTTCAGGAAAAATTATCTGAATTAGCTCTTCACAAAATTGATATTTCAGATGGAGCTGTTTTGGAGACTGGATGTGTCTATTTAGTACCTTTAATGGAGGCATTATCACTTCCCGAAAGAATTAAGGCTATCTCAAACCCGAAAAGCTCAACCGGAAGAGTTGATGTTTTCACTAGATTGATTTGTGATGGCAGCCATGAATTTGATAAAGTTCCTGGAGGATATAAAGGACATCTTTGGTTGGAAATTTCACCAAGAACTTTTCCAGTAATTGTCAGACAAGGCACACGACTAAATCAAATGAGGTTTAGAAGGGGTAACACCAAAAGCTCAGACAAAGAATTAAAAAAACTTCATATCGAGGATAATATCGTTTTTAACGGAAAGGCAGATATTGCTGAAGGATTAGCAATTTCAGTTAATCTAAAAGCTACTAGTGAAGATAGTATAGTAGGTTATAAAGCTAAAAGACATGCTGGTTTAATAGATTTAGATAAACCAAATAAATATAAAATAGCTAAATTTTGGGATCCTGTTTTTATGAATGATGAAAGCAGAATAATTTTAGATCCTGGAGAATTTTATATCCTTGCATCTTATGAATCTATAGCTGTGCCTCCAAGTCATGCCGCTGAGATGGTTCCATTTAATCCATCAATTGGAGAATTTAGAGTTCATTATGCTGGTTTTTTCGATCCAGGCTTTGGTCATGGTTCATCTGATGGAGAGGGTTCGAAGGCTGTTTTGGAGGTACGAGGTTATGATGTGCCTTTTATTTTAGAACATAATCAAATTGTTGGAAGGTTGATGTATGAGAAACTTACAGAATTTCCTGAGAAATTCTATGGATCATCAATTGGTTCAAATTATCAGAAACAAAATCTTCGATTATCAAAGCATTTTATTCAAGACTAAATATACATAGTTATTAAACTATTACTAAAGATCTTGATATTTAAATTTCATCGTATGTTTTATAGATGAAGTTTCAAGAGTATCTAGTCCGAAGGAGTTTTCAAGTAATTCTAGTACTCTATGGCTTTCTTCAGTTACCTCAAGATCTGCCATCATTATCTCAATAGCTATAATATAAGCTGTTTTTTTTAGGTTTAAATTATTCTCTAAACTTTCACTTATCAGATCTGTTATATTTTCTATATTTGGTTCGGACTTAATGACCTCCAAACTTTCTAACATTTTTTTTGATAAATGATCATTATTACTGTTTTCAAATACTGGCAAAGTGGTAAAAAGATATTTAATAACATTTAACTCTTTATCAGTGATATCACCTGATACCGCTGCAGATAAAGTCATGGTATAAATAAGACTATCAATAGGATTGAGATTATTCATGAATAAATCTTTAATAGCTGATGCATTAGAAAGCAAGTCATGGCCTTTTGAAGAAGCAAAAAAAATATTAAAACGCTTAGGAAATAATAAAAGAAAGGTTATTTTCGAAACAGGTTATGGGCCTTCTGGATTACCACATATTGGTACTTTTGGTGAAGTTGCAAGAACATCAATGGTAAGGTTTGCTCTCAATATCTTGAGTCCAGATATTGATTCAAAAATTATATGCTTTTCTGATGACATGGATGGTTTAAGGAAGGTTCCTGATAATATTCCAAATAAAGAGCTACTAGAAAATAATCTTGATAAACCTCTATCGAGTATTCCAGATCCATATGGAGAGTTTAAAAGTTATGCTGATCATAATAATTCTTTATTAAGAAATTTTTTAGATAGATTTAATTTTAATTATGAGTTTATGAGTTCATCCGATCAGTATTTATCAGGAAATTTTAATGAAACATTAAAAGATATTTTAGATAATTATGATTCTATTCAAAATATAATTCTACCAACACTTGGTGAGGAAAGAAAAAAAACATATTCACCATTTTTACCAATTTGTAAGGAGACTGGTAAAGTTCTTATGGCTAAAGTCATCGAAATTGACAAAAAAAATAGCTCTATACTCTATTATAATGAATTGCTTAATAAAGAAGTTGAAACGTCGGTTCTTTCTGGAAACTGTAAACTTCAATGGAAAGTTGATTGGGCTATGCGTTGGATGGCGCTCGAAGTTGATTATGAGATGGCAGGAAAAGATTTAATAGACTCTGTCAATTTATCTGGGAAAATATGTAAAACACTTAATAAAAAACCACCTGAAGGTTTTAATTATGAGCTTTTTTTAGATGAAAAAGGTGAAAAAATTTCTAAGTCTAAAGGTAATGGTATTACAATTGATGAATGGTTAAGATACGCTAGCCCTGAAAGTCTTTCTTTGTATATGTATCAGAAACCTAAAAGAGCAAAAAAACTATCTTTTGATGTTATACCAAAGGCGGTAGACGAATATCAGATATTTTTGAATAAATATAATGACCAGAATAATACTGAAAGGCTTAATAATCCTGTATTTCATATACATAATGGAAGCCCAATAATCTTTGACACGCCTCTAACCTTCTCTCTAATATTAAACCTTGTTAACGCATCACAGGCAGACAATAAGGAGACACTATGGGGATTTATTAAAGAATATATTGGTAATATTTCAGAGGACTCGGAAATATATATTGATCGGCTTTTAGAATACGCAATATCCTACTTTAATGATTTTATTCTGCCTACTAAGAAATATAAAGTACCAGATGCTTCCGAGACACTATCATTAGAGAAACTATTGAATCAATTACAAAATCTAGAAGACGATGTTGATGCGGAAACAATACAAACTGTTTTTTACGATATAGGTAAGGAAGCAAATTATGAAAATCTAAGAGAGTGGTTTCTGACACTTTATCAAATTCTTCTAGGTCAAGATCAGGGACCAAGATTAGGTTCATTTGCAAAACTCTATGGTCTTGATAAGACCTGTAATCTTATTGAAAAGGCTATAGCAAAAAATTTAGCTTAATTCATTTATTGCCTCTTCAAGATTTTTTTCTCCTGACCCAGGAGCAAGAGGTTTTGGTTGATTTTCATCATATTTCCAGCCTAATAACCAAGCAATTTCAAATGTTGAATATATTTTACCATCTTTGTCAGAAAATCTTTTTTTGTAAATTTCTATAGCTTTGTTAATTACATCTTTACGTGAAAAATTTTTTTGTCTTTCGTTTAAAATATTAGTTTCTCCCATTTCTCTAATATCAGAGAATAATTTTTCTGGATTTTTATAGACAATCTTGTGTCTATCAATATCAGCCACTGGTAAAGTAAAATTTGCTCTTTGAAGTAGATTTGATAGATCATTTAAATCTGCGAAGGGACTAATTTTTGGGCTGGCTCCTCCAAGGATTTCCTCTTCCGCACTCATTAAGCAATATCTTAATTCTTTTAGCGTATCTCCAGCAAAAAGACAGGCTATAAAGAGACCATTTGCTCTGAGTGACTGGTTAATTTGGAATAATGTTCCAGGAATATCATTAACAAAGTGGATATTAAAAAAACTAACTATTAGATCTAGACTATTTCCTCTGATAGGCAAGAACTCTTCATCTGAAATAAGATTAGCTGTTTCTGATTTATAAATATCTGCATGAAAAATATTTTGAATATTTTTGGATTTTGGAATTTTGATATTTCGAAATCCAAATGTCATTCCATTTTTAAATTCATTTTTTATAAGGCTAATTCTTTCAAATATTTCATGAGAATATTCTTCAAAAAATAGTTTTGATTCTGGTTGAACATTTTCTGATCTTCTTCTTCTGAATTGTTTTAACTTCTGATTATGGATCATTCTTAATGCTCAAGATTATTAATATATTTTATATAAACCTTTTTTATATTTGTTTATTGAAATTAATTTATTATATACCATATAATTTGTATTGGAGATTGAATTTGAAAATAGATATTTATACTGGCCCTATGTGCCCATATTGTACAAAAGCTAAAGAGCTTCTTCAGCAAAAAAATCTCACCTATAATGAATTATATATTGGCGATGATATTAAAATAATGGAAGAAATGCTCGATAGATCAGCGGGTAAAAGAACAGTACCTCAAATTTTTATAAACGATGTTCATGTTGGTGGATATGATGATCTATATGCAATTGATCGCAGCGGAGAACTTGATAAATTATTAGAAAGTTAAAAAATTGACAAAATTTTCATTAATTCAATTAAACACTGGTTGTGACCCTAAAAAATCTTTTGAAGTTTTAAAAAAATACATAACTGAAGCCGCGTATAGTGGAAGTAAATTTGTATGTACTCCAGAAACAACAAACATCATGGAAGTAAGAAATTCCTTACTATTTAAAAAGATATATACTGAAAAAGAAGATATTTATCTGAAAAAAATTTTAGGACTGGCTAAAAATCTAAAAATTTGGATAAATCTTGGCTCTTGGATATTAAAAGATAAGAAAAATAAAGCTGTAAACAGAACTATTTTAATAAATCCTGAAGGATTTATTCATGCTCGTTATGATAAGATTCATTTATTCGATGTTGAAATTTCTGAAAAGGAGAAATATTTAGAAAGCAAAACCTATAGCTCTGGAAATAAAGCGGTAGTTACTGATACCCCGTTTGGTTCGTTAGGTCTCTCGATTTGCTATGATTTAAGATTTCCCTATCTTTACAGAGATCTTGCAACAAACGGTGCTGAAATTATTTTTGTACCATCAGCCTTTACCTATGAAACTGGCAAGGTTCACTGGCATTCATTATTAACTGCAAGGGCTATTGAAACTGGGTCGTATGTTATTGCAGCAGCTCAAAAAGGTACCCATGAGAATAAGAGAAGAACTTATGGTCATTCCTTAGTAATAGACCCATGGGGAAAGATTATTGCTGAAAAAAAGAATGGAATAGGTCTAATGGATTTTGATATTGATTTAAAGAGAGTCAAAAACGCAAGATCAAAAATTCCTTCAATATATGCTAACAAAAAATATAAAATTATAAGAAATTAAGAATGATTAAATATAATTTAAAATGTGAGAATAATCATAATTTTGATGCATGGTTTTCTGACTCATCTAACTTTGAGGAACAGAACAAAAAAAATCTTATTCTTTGTCCAAAGTGTAATTCAACGAAAATTGAAAAAAATATAATGGCTCCTAACATTGGTTCAAAAAAACAAAGCTATACTAATGCGTTAAAAACTGAAAAAAATTATGAAAAAATTATAAGAAATGTTCGTAAGCATGTGGAAAAAAACTTTGAGTATGTTGGCGATAAGTTTGCTGATGAAGCAAGGGCTATACATTATGGAGAAAAAGAAGAACGAGAAATTTATGGCGAAACTTCAGTTGAAGAAGCCGTTGATTTAATTGAGGAGGGTGTAAATGTTTCACCCATACCCGGTGTTGATCCAAAGCTTAAGAATTAATTTTAGACGATAAGCCTAAATAATTTACTGACAAATCTTCAGATCTTTTCCAGCTATCAAAAAGTGGATTATATTTCATGCCAATAATTTCATCGATTTTTAATCCATTGCTTGAGAATAGTATTTTTAACTCATCTGGGGTAATAAACTTTGACCAATCATGTGTACCCTTTGGAAGCCAACCTAATATGTATTCTACACCTATGATAGCTAGTCCATAAGATATTAATGTTCTATTCAAGCTGGCAAAGATCATTATACCGTTTTCCGATAGAATTTTATTACATGAATTAATAAATAAATTTACATCTGAGACATGCTCTATAACCTCCATATTTAAAATTACATCAAATTTTTCATCTTTTTCAGATATTTTTTCTACAGTTGAATGAATATAGTTAATTTTTAAACCTTGATTTTTAGCATGAGTGGAAGCTGTTTTAATATTTTTTTCAACAACATCTAAACCAGTAACATTCGCACCTAATTTTGCCATTGGCTCCGATAATAATCCTCCGCCGCAACCAATATCTAAAAGATTGATATTTTTAAAAGGTTTTTTTTCATCTTTTGCAATATCAAAATGATTTATTATTTTTTCTCGGATAAAGGCAATTCTTGTAGGATTAAACTTATGTAAAGTTTTAAATTTCCCTTTTGGATTCCACCATTCTTCAGCTAACTTTGAAAATTTTTCATGCTCAACTGGATCAATTGTTGTTTTTTTATTTTTTATATCTTTGGTCACTATTACTTGCTCCTTACTCGCCTATACACTATCTATGTTCCACGCCCAATAAGAAATTTTAAATTTATTATATTTTTTATGGATTTTCAGGTATTTAAATATCTTGGAGTGATAAATGTCTAGAATAGTGATGAAATTTGGTGGAACATCCGTCGGAAGCGTTGAACGAATAAATCATGTTGCTGAAATTGTTCGCTCAGAAGTTGAGGAAAAAAATCAAGTTGTTGTTGTTTTATCTGCAATGGCTGGAGAAACCGACAGGTTGGTAAATCTTACAAAGGACCTTTCAAAAGATTTTCCTACCTCAGAATATGACGTTGTTATTTCTAGTGGTGAACAAGTAAGTGTGGGCGCACTATCAGGCTTATTAAATTCTTCTGGTATTAAGTCTAAGTCATTGCTTGGTTGGCAAGTTCCAATTGTAACAAGCTCAGATCATAAGTCAGCTCGTATCGAGGCTATATCTTCAGAGGTTATAGTAAAACTTTTTGATGAAAATAATGTTGTTATAATTCCAGGATTTCAAGGAATAAGTGCGGATGGTAGAATCACTACTTTAGGTCGCGGAGGATCCGATACTTCCGCTGTAGCAATAGCAGCAGCAATAGATGCCGATTTTTGCGATATCTATACTGATGTTGATGGTGTCTACACGACCGATCCAAATAAAGTTCCAAATGCAAAAAGGCTTGATAAGATATCTTATGAAGAGATGTTAGAAATGGCCTCTCTTGGCGCTAAAGTTCTACAAACACGGTCTGTTGAAACAGCCATGAATAATGATGTTGTATTGAGAGTTCTATCAAGTTTTTCAGACGTTAGTAAAAAGAAAAAAGGTACATTAGTATGTTCTGAAGACAGCATTTCAGATAAAAAGATAGTAACTGGTGTTGCTGCATCAACTAATGACGCCAAATTAACGCTAACAGGAATTAAAGATAAGCCAGGTGTAGCTGCAGAGATTTTAGGCGCTCTTGCTGAAAATAATATTAATGTTGATATGATTGTACAAAATATTTCCAATGATAGAAAAACAACTGATTTAACATATACAGTTCCAAAAGATGAAGTTGATAATGCAAAAGAATTAATGGATGCACTTTCAAATAATTTATCTTATGAGAATTTAATCGTAGATTCTAATATTGCAAAAATTTCCATAGTTGGTGTTGGCATGAGAAGTAATGCTGGTGTGGCAAGTCAGATGTTTGATGTCTTATCTAAGAATAATATTAATATTGATGTAATCTCAACATCAGAGATTAAGATTTCAGTTTTAATCAATAAAGATTTAACTGAAAAAGCGCTCAATACATTGCATGAACATTTTGAGTTGGGAAATACTAATTAATTTTTCTTAATTTTAGTAAGAGTTATTGATGGAAAAATATTACTGGCGAAATATTGAAAGAAGAAAGAGCAATAGCATCAATGTTGGATCTTTGACTGTAGGTGGTAATTCTCCAATATCTGTCCAATCAATGACCAATACAAAAACATCAGATGCCGACAAAACAATTAGGCAAGTAAAAGAACTTGAGGATGCAGGTGCAGACTTAGTAAGAATATCTTGCCCAGATAAAGACTCAACTGAATCTCTTAAAGAAATTATAAAAAGTATAAATGTTCCAATTATTGCTGATATTCATTTTCATTATAAAAGAGCAATAGAAGCTGCAGAAGCAGGGGCCTCTTGCCTAAGAATAAACCCTGGAAACATAGGAAATATCGATAGGGTTAAAGAGGTTGTAAGTGCCGCAAAGGATTTTGGATGTTCTATTAGAATAGGGGTAAATGCTGGCTCATTAGAAAAAGAAATTCTAGAAAAATATGGTAGCCCTTGTCCAGAAGCAATGGTTGAAAGCGCCTTGATGCACGAAAAAATTTTAAAGGATCTCGATTTTAATGAATACAAAATATCTGTTAAAGCTTCCGATGTTTTATTAACAGTTGAGGCTTATAAGCAATTGGCAAAGTCTACAAAAGCTCCATTGCATCTTGGTGTAACCGAGGCTGGCGGACTTATGACCGGGTCTATTAAATCATCTATAGGTATCGGACAATTATTAATGATGGGTATTGGCGACACAATTAGAGTATCTCTTTCAGCAGATCCTGTCGAAGAAGTAAGGGTTGGTTTTAATATTCTTAAAAGTTTAGGTCTGCGTTACAGAGGGGTGACTATAATTTCTTGTCCTTCCTGTGCCCGTCAGGGTTTTGAAGTTATTGAAACAGTTAAAACCCTTGAAGATAGATTGTCTCATATTACTGAATCTATTACACTTTCGGTAATAGGTTGTGTTGTTAATGGACCAGGAGAAGCATTATATACTGATGTTGGTTTTACGGGTGGTGGTAATAATAATGGAATGATTTATTTAAATGGAAAACAATTATCGAAAATAAATAATAAAGATATGATTGAAAAGATTGTCGAACATGTTGAAGAAAAAGCAACTGAAATTGCTGATGAGAAAAAATGATGAGCACCATTCCAGAAGATAAACTTTACGCTATTATTCAAAAAGGTAAGGAATTAGAAGATCAGCTTGGTCAGGAAAATACATCAGAAAAATTTGTCGAATTGTCAAAAGAGTATTCAGAAATTCAACCACTCTATAATGCTTCCATGGAGTGGAAAGAATCTTC
>Ga0222718_10000649_pt1:15000-35569 | contig 35569 bp, 26 predicted proteins | sample C33_27DmetaG_FD_165045 | JGI IMG/M metagenome (GOLD analysis project Ga0222718, IMG submission 165045) | Estuarine water microbial communities from San Francisco Bay, California, United States - C33_27D | ecosystem: Environmental > Aquatic > Marine > Unclassified | place: USA...
AATACATAGCTAATTAAAGCAAACCTGGTGAACTGAAACATCTAAGTAACCAGAGGAAAGGACATCAATTGAGACTCCGTTAGTAGTGGCGAGCGAACGCGGACCAGGCCAATGTTTTTTGATAATCAGAGTAGAACCATCTGGAAAGTTGGGCCATAGTAGGTGATAGCCCTGTATATTAATGATTATCTTAAAGCTTCGAGTAGGACGGGACACGTGAAATCTTGTCTGAACGTGGGGGGACCACCCTCCAAGCCTAAGTACTCTTTAGCGACCGATAGTGAACAAGTACCGTGAGGGAAAGGTGAAAAGAACCCCGACGAGGGGAGTGAAATAGATCTGAAACTGTATGCTTACAATCAGTCGGAGCCCGTAAGGGTGACGGCGTACCTTTTGTATAATGGGTCAGCGACTTAATTTATCAAGCAAGCTTAAGCCGATAGGTGTAGGCGTAGCGAAAGCGAGTCTTAATAGGGCGTTTAGTTTGATGGATTAGACCCGAAACCGAGTGATCTAGCTATGAGCAGGTTGAAGGTGCAGTAACATGCACTGGAGGACCGAACCCACTTATGTTGAAAAATGAGGGGATGACTTGTGGCTAGGGGTGAAAGGCCAATCAAACTCGGAGATATCTGGTTCTCCGCGAAATCTATTTAGGTAGAGCGTCATGTGAATACCATCGGGGGTAGAGCACTGGATGGGCTAGGGGGACTCACCGTCTTACCAAACCTAACCAAACTCCGAATACCGATGAGTAATGCATGGCAGACACACTATGGGTGCTAAGGTCCATAGTGGAGAGGGAAACAGCCCTAACCGCCAGTTAAGGTCCCGAAATCATTGCTAAGTTGAAAAGGATGTAGAACGTCCAAAACAGCCAGGAGGTTGGCTTAGAAGCAGCCATCCTTTAAAGAAAGCGTAACAGCTCACTGGTCTAATTAAGATGTTCTGTGCCGAAAATGTAACGGGGATCAAGCAATGTACCGAAACTGCGGGTGCTATTTATAGCGCGGTAGCGGAGCGTTCCGTAAGCCTGTGAAGGATAACCGTGAGGTTATTTGGAGGTATCGGAAGTGAGAATGCTGACATGAGTAACGATAAAGAGGGTGAGAAACCCTCTCGCCGAAAGTCCAAGGGTTCCTGCTTAAAGTTAATCTGAGCAGGGTTAGCCGGCCCCTAACGCGAGGGCGAAAGCCGTAGTGGATGGGAATGAGGTTAATATTCCTCAGCCAGTGGGTAGTGACGGATTTGGTAACCTGTATTTTCTTATTGGATTGAAAATGCAGCGAACAAGTTCCAGGAAATAGCTCCCACATTACTGACCGTACCCCAAACCGACACAGGTGGACGAGTAGAGAATACTAAGGCGCTTGAGAGAACTATGTTGAAGGAACTCGGCAAAATACCTCCGTAACTTCGGGAGAAGGAGGCCCGGTCTTAAGGCAACTTTTGGTCGGGGGCACAAAATTGGGGGTGGCGACTGTTTACTAAAAACACAGGACTCTGCGAAGCCGCAAGGCGACGTATAGGGTCTGACGCCTGCCCGGTGCTGGAAGGTTAAGAGGAGGAGTGCAAGCTCTGAATTGAAGCCCCAGTAAACGGCGGCCGTAACTATAACGGTCCTAAGGTAGCGAAATTCCTTGTCGGGTAAGTTCCGACCTGCACGAATGGCGTAACGACTTCCCCGCTGTCTCCAACATAGACTCAGTGAAATTGAATTTCCCGTGAAGATGCGGGATAACTGCGGTTAGACGGAAAGACCCCGTGCACCTTTACTACAGCTTTGCAGTGATATTAGTGATGCTATGTGTAGGATAGGTGGGAGGCTTTGAAGCATTAGCGCCAGTTAGTGTGGAGCCATCCTTGAAATACCACCCTTATCCTTATTGATATCTAACCGCGGTCCGTGAAACCGGATCCGGGACCCTGCATGGTGGGTAGTTTGACTGGGGCGGTCGCCTCCCAAAGAGTAACGGAGGCGCGCGAAGGTAGGCTCAGGCCGGTCGGAAATCGGTCGTTGAGTGCAATGGCATAAGCCTGCCTGACTGCGAGACTGACAAGTCGAGCAGAGACGAAAGTCGGTCATAGTGATCCGGTGGTCCCGCGTGGAAGGGCCATCGCTCAACGGATAAAAGGTACGCCGGGGATAACAGGCTGATGACCCCCAAGAGTTCATATCGACGGGGTTGTTTGGCACCTCGATGTCGGCTCATCGCATCCTGGGGCTGGAGCAGGTCCCAAGGGTTTGGCTGTTCGCCAATTAAAGCGGTACGTGAGCTGGGTTTAGAACGTCGTGAGACAGTTCGGTCCCTATCTGCCGTGGTTGTAGGAGAATTGAGAGGAGTTGCCCCTAGTACGAGAGGACCGGGGTGAACGTACCTCTGGTGGACCTGTTGTCGCGCCAGCGGCATAGCAGGGTAGCTAAGTACGGACGGGATAACCGCTGAAAGCATCTAAGCGGGAAGCCTCCCTCAAAACTAGTTCTCCCATGAGAGTCGTGGAAGACTACCACGTTGATAGGCCAGGTGTGGAAGTGCGGTAACGCATGAAGCTAACTGGTACTAATAACTCGATTGACTTATTCGATCTCATTATCAATTTTCATCTATTGATAATTTTTAAGACAGATAAAATGTTCTACTTTTTTCAAATGTAATTTATTGGCTTGGTGATTTTAGCGAGAAGCCTACACACGATCCCATCCCGAACTCGACCGTTAAACTTCTCAGCGCTGATGGTACTGCATCTTAAGGTGTGGGAGAGTAAGTCGTTGCCAGGCCTATAAATTACATTTGGACTCTTTACAATGTAATTAGCCTAAATTGACGCGGGGTGGAGCAGCCCGGTAGCTCGTCAGGCTCATAACCTGAAGGTCGTAGGTTCAAATCCTACCCCCGCAACCAAATTCAAAAATTTTTATAATCTTATTTACTTATAATTTCTTTTGATTGAACGATGAGGAATATTTTGACGGATTTTAGAGATTTAGGATTAAATAAAAGAGTTATTCAGGCTGTTGAGAAGGAAAACTATTCAATACCAACACCTATTCAACAGAAACTTATACCTCAAATGTTAGATGGAAAAGATATTGTAGGTACAGCTCAAACTGGGACTGGAAAAACTGCTGCCTTTGTTTTACCGATTTTACATAGACTTGAAGAAGGGCGAAGAAGAGCAAAACCAAGAACATGTCATAATCTGATTGTGGTACCGACAAGAGAGCTTGCTACTCAAATTTTTCAAAACATAGCAACGTATGGGAGATTTATTCCTCATTCTAAGACAGTTGTTATGGGTGGCGCTAAAGCTGGAGCTCAGATAAAAGCCCTTGCTAGAGGTCTTGATATAGTAATTGCGACACCAGGTCGCTTAGAGGACCATTTGTCTACAAATAGTATTTCTTTAAAAGAAACCCAGACTGTTATTTTAGATGAAGCAGATCAAATGATGGATTTAGGCTTTTTTCCTGCAATCCGTCGTATAATGGGTTTCTTACCAGATGGCCACCAAACTTTATTGCTGTCAGCAACCATGCCTAAACAAGTAAGAGGTCTGGCTAATGAATTTTTGAATAATCCAATCGATGTAAGTATTGGTCAGCAATCTAAACCAATTGAAAAAATTAATCAGAAAATCCTTTTAGTTGATAGACCCAAGAAGAAGCAGTTATTGGTAGAAATTTTAACTGACGTTTTTAAAGCCATTGTTTTTACTAGGACTAAGCATGGGGCTGATAAGATTGTTAGATATTTAAAAGAAAAGGGTATTGATTCAACAGCTATTCATGGGAACAAGAGTCAAGGCCAGCGACAACGCTCTCTTGATATGTTTAAGAAAGATAAGATTAATATTTTAGTTGCAACAGATATTGCTGCTCGTGGAATAGATATCGATGAGGTCTCTCATGTTGTTAATTTTGATATGCCTAATATACCTGAATCTTATGTTCATAGAATCGGTAGAACGGCAAGAGCAGGTAGTGATGGTATAGCAATTTCTCTTTGCGATAATACAGAGGTTGATTACTTAAAAGATATTGAGAAATTAATAAATCAAAAATTACCTCGAGAAAAGGTATTAGATGATGGCTCAAGAAAGGAAGTTTTTTATGACCCCATGGATGATAGAGACCCTTCTCTAAAAATTAAAAAAAAGAACTCAAGGTCAAAACATAGAAATAAATCATCAAAAGGAAAAGGATCTAAAAACTTTCAACCTCAGCTTGATAAAGAGATCAATAAAAGTTCAGTTAAATCTGGTAAAAAGAAAACCAAAAAGAAGAAAAATAAAAAATTTTATGCAAAGTTAGAAAAAATTAAGAATATTAACTCAAGCGATGAATCTACTAAAGACGATAGTAGAAAAAAATCTAATAGCTTTAAATCATCAAAACAAAAATCGAAAATAAGATCAAAAAAATCATTTGAAAATCAGCCTAAGGCTAATGATAGGCCTAGACAAAAAAAGATTAAATAAATCTACTAAACTGAACATTAGGTCGCATTTATTTTTTTATTTTTTTTGGTAAACTATTTATAGGAAATTTTTTAATGTCAGAAAATATTATAATTGTAGGCTCAAGTGGAGCAATTGGATCAGGTTTTGTTAGGTATTATGAAAACCAAAACCCTTCAAATGTTATATATTCATTATCTAGAAAAAAAATAGAATATTCTAATGTTAATATAAAAAATGTTTTAATAGATATTGAAGATGAAGAAACAATAAAAAGTGCGGCAAGTATTTGTTCAGAGCAAGGAACATTTGATAAAATAATTATTGCTACAGGTGTATTGCACGATGAGAATTTAAGTCCTGAAAAATCATTTCGTTACCTTGATAAAGAAAAACTTGAGAGAGTTTTCTCAATAAATACTTTTGGACCAGCAATAATATCACGATATTTTATACCACTGTTAAATAAAGAAAAAAGTTCATTTTTGGGTTTTTTATCAGCTCGTGTTGGAAGTATTTCTGATAATAGGATTGGTGGTTGGTATTCTTACAGAGCCTCTAAGGCTGCTCTAAACATGATTATTAAAAGCTTAAGTATTGAAGTTGCAAGAAATAACTCAAATGTAATTATTGCGGGTTTGCACCCTGGTACGGTAGATAGTAATTTATCAAATCCCTTTCAAAAAAATGTTGCTGATGGAAAATTGTTTACACCAGATTATTCTATAGAAAAAATGACTAGTGTTATTGATAATTTAACTTCTCAAAACAGCGGTGACTGTTTTGCTTGGGATGGTGAAAGGATTGAATTTTAATGAGTGCTAAAAAAAATATTTCTATCTTTTGGTTTAGACAGGATCTTAGAATAGCTGATAACCCAGGTCTTACCAAAGCTATTGAGAGTGGTAGCGTTTTACCTATTTATATTTATGATAATGTGAACTCCAAGGAGTATGAAATGGGATCGGCAAGTAAATGGTGGCTTCACCATTCACTTGAAAGCCTCAACAAAAGCTTAAAAAATAATTTATCGATTTATGTTGGTGACCCTAAAGAGATTTTGCCTGACATTATTAATAATTTTAATGTAGAAAGTGTTAATTGGAACCGTTGCTATGAATCTTGGCGTATTCAAAGAGATCAAAATATTAAAAGTAAAATTGAAGAGCAGGGAATTGAAGTAAATACTTTCAACGGATCTTTGCTTTGGGAGCCTTTTAAGATTTTAAAGAGTGATGGAACGCCATATAGAGTATTTAGTCCTTACTACAGAAAAGGTTGCTTTAATGCTGAGCCACCAAGAATTCCGATTAAAAGTCCGAGTTTAAATACATTAATAAATGATGATTTTAATAAATTAACCCTAGATGATCTGAATTTAATCCCTGAAATAAAATGGTTTAAAGAGATGGAAGATCTATGGGAACCAGGAGAGGCCGGAGCTCAGAAAAAATTATATGAATTTTTAGATGATGGCCTTTTAGGTTACAAAGAAGGACGGAATTTCCCATCACAAAAAAATGTATCTCAACTTTCACCGCACATTCATTATGGAGAGGTATCGCCTAACCAAGTTTGGTATGCAGCTAAACAAAAAGAGGATGAAACCGGTATAGAGAAGGACCTAGCTCATTTTTTAAGTGAATTAGGTTGGCGTGAGTTTTCATATAATCTTCTTTATCATTTTCCAACGCTTCCAAAAGAAAATTTACAAAAGAAATTTGATAATTTTCCTTGGAAGGATAATTCTGATTACTTAGACAGATGGAAAAAAGGACTTACTGGCTTTCCTATAGTGGATGCAGGAATGCGAGAGCTTTGGCAAACAGGATATATGCATAATAGGGTAAGAATGATAGTGGGATCTTTTTTAGTAAAAAATCTTTTATTACATTGGCACCATGGCGAAGAATGGTTTTGGGATTGCCTAATCGATGCTGATCTGGCAAGCAATAGCGCAAGTTGGCAGTGGGTGGCAGGATCTGGTGCGGACGCTGCACCGTATTTTCGTATATTTAATCCAGTAAGTCAGGGTATTCGCTTTGATCCAGAGGGTGATTATACAAAAAAATATGTACCAGAGTTAAAAGACCTTCCTGATAAGTTTTTGTATTGTCCATGGGAGGCTCCTGAAGATGTTTTAGCTCAGGCAAATGTTGTTCTTGGAGAGAATTATCCAAAGCCAGTAGTAGATTTAAAAGAGTCACGCGAAAAAGCCTTAGAGGCTTTTGATAAGATAAGAATTAAATAATATACATATCCGCATATATACCATTTTCAGATGATGATAGGTTTAAAACGTCGGTTATTCCAAAAGTTTTTGCAAATTCTGAAAAAGTTAAATCTTGACCTAGGGTTCCATCAGCTTTATTTCCACCAACATTATAAGTAAAACCATCTGCTTTACTGATTGTGATCTCTCTTCCATTCTCTAGTGTCAAACGGGCAGCATTTTTAGTAAACAATGTTTTATCAATATAAGTATTAGATGGAATTTGAATAGTATTAGCACCCTCTGTATCAGTAATTGATACCTTACCTTTTTCAGGCAAAAGTTGTGAAACAAAATAAGTATCATCACCCCTTAACCCTCTGTAGGTTTTTGCCTGCCCATCAAGAATAATAATATTATCGCCATCATTAAAATTAAGTGTTCCTGATAAAATATCCTCAGTATGGGCTTTTAAAGTATTTTTAGAGGCATCAAGAGAAGTTGATAGCGAATATTTTAAGTAAGGATCCGTTTTTAATCCTGTTGTTATTTCTCCATCACCATTTGGATATTCAGCAGCAGAATTAGGAATATTTATTTTAATAGTTCTGTCAGTGAATATAATTTCACTATAACCTATATATGTATCTTCCCCCGTATCAGGGTGTTGAACTGTAAACTTACCTGCCGATTCTTGAAGTCTATAAATAGAGTTATTATTTTCATCTCTTTTATCTAGATTTTCCTCTACATCTGCATAGGATAAATTAATAGAGACAGATGTATCCTCCCCCTCTGCTAAGAATACCTCTGCTCTTGGATTACCACCTGAATCTCGATCAGCTAATTTAGTATAGGGAGTTAATGATAGGATTGGTGGAATTTCATTAGCTTTCCCCCATATTTCCTCTAAAGCCTTAACATCAACTTCAGAATACCAAGTATAAATATTTCCTGCAGAATCTCTTGCTGAATATTCCATTACACTATCAGTGGGGCTAATTTCATTACTATTATCAGTTGCCCAATCACCATCACCCTTATCCCATGGATGTTCCAGTCCTAGAGCATGACCCATTTCATGAAGATAAACTTTTGTCCAGTCATCTTTTTCTTCTTGAGTGAGTTCGTCCCCTGTTTTTGCTCGTTGAATTCTATCTCCATCTATACGATACCATTCACTGTGACCCATTATCATCGTAAAGGCATTATAAACAGGGCCGTCTGTCAAATAATTTTCAGAAGGCTTATCTCCATTGACACTGTATTGGTCACTATTTGAGGCATAAACAAACATAAATGATTTAGATGGATCCGATACTTCTTTTATGGTTACACCAAAATCTTCATTAATCCTTGAATTAATGGCTCGCATATTAGTTAATTGCCAATCTTGAAAGTCTTCATCTACATATTCAGGATCACCAAAGGATGAAGGTATTTCATCACCTTTTTTAGCAATATAGATTTTAAAATTATTACCATGTGAGGCGCGAATAAAGAGTTCTAGGGGCCCCATTTTAAGATCTTCGGAAGTAATTTCATTTACCATGTGATTATCTCATAAAATAATTAAATTTATATTATATACATATCCGAAATTTCACCGGTTTGTGCACCCGATGAGTTAAGAATATCATAGACATCAAAAACTTCCGCAAATTCAGTAAAGGTTAAGTCAGTTCCTTTATCGCCTTTAGTAATATTACCACCAACATTATAAGAAAATTTATCAGCGCCACTGATGGTAATCTCTCGTCCATCCTCCAGTGTTAACCTTGCTGCGTTTTTAGTAAATAATGATTTATCGACATAGGTATTAGATGGAAGCTGGATAGTGTTCGAGCCTTCCGTATCAGTAATGGAGACTTTTCCATTTTTAGGTAAAAGCTGAGAAACGAAATACGTATCATTACCCTCTAGGCCTCGATAGGTTTTTCCTTGGCCATCAAGAATGATAATATTATCACCTTTATTAAAATTTAGAGTTCCAGAGAGCACATCCTCGGTATGTGCGGATAGAATATTTTCTGATGCATCAATCGTTTCTGAGAGTTGATATTTTAATGAAGTCTTTGATAGTGTTTGATCCGAAAACTGCATTTTCTCAATATTTGTAAGAGTGTCGAATCCCTCATCCGTAAAACCTTCGGAAGGCGAGGTATGAACAACACTGACTGTTCCATTATCATTGGCTGTTAAAGTATAAGCAGATGATGAATCTTTATAAATAGCTGTATCTAGGCCTGAGCCACCATCGATAATATCATTGCCGGCACCACCTTCAATGGTATCCTTTCCAGCATAACCATAAGCAGTCTCATCACCTTCACGAAGAACAATATTGTCATTACCAGGGTGTCCATGGACCTTTGTTCCTTTTGCAAAGGTTTGTAAATTTTCTGACTGACCAACAGCCTTATAATGTTCAAATGCTGAAGAGTATTCTCCACTATCCACAGATGTTTTTGCTTCACTATTAACTCTAAGATAATAGTTTTCATCAAAACCAGGATAACCATCATTGGCAGGATTTTTTAAATCTGGCCCTGCATATACCTTTTCAGTTGTTCTTACAGTTGAAATGCCAAAAATTGCGTTATTATCAGTGTAATCAGTATTTGGCGAAAATCCCTGTTTAATTCCCATGTTGAAAACAAAACCAATTCCATAATCAGACCCAAAATCAACCGGAGCCCATCCACCTTCGGTAAAACTTATATTATCAATTCCTTTGGTAATATCTTTTTCTAATGCTGTAAAATATCCTTCACCGTCATTTACAAAAACTGCTATTCCTGTATGGAAGTAAGGAAATTCAGAGCCTGGCGTAACTGTTGAGTCGGCCAGCCCATTTTTAACGTTGGACTGATAATCAATAATATCAAGATGACCATCATCATTAAAGTCTATAAGGTAAATAGCACCCTCCGGATGACCTGAATCATCATCCCTTAAATTTACTATTCTCGTATTAGTTTCATCATTTAGTTTTGTACCATTCTCATTTATAAGTATTTGGATATCACGATCCACATAATATGGATCAAATTTACCAGAGGCTATTATAACATCAGGATAACCGTCACCATTAAGATCCCCTGAGACCATATCATCGACTTTATTATTTGAACCCTCTAGGCCGCTTGGCAATAAAATAGGTGATTCCTCTTTAAAATTTCCAGTTCCATCGTTGATCAATACAAAGCCATAAGCATATTCAATGTATTGACTTGGGTTATATCCTGAATCAATAGAATCTTTGACTAGTTGATATACTCTTGGAACAACAATGATATCCAAATCACCATCTAGATCAAAATCTACTGCATCACCAGCTCTATGATTAAAGCCATATCTTGCATATTGAGGAAGATAACTTTCCTCACCACTTTCCTTTTCGCCAAAGGAATTTCCTTCGTTATTAAATAAAAGAGCGGTTGTCTTAGATGACTGATTTTCTAAATAGATATCATTCCACCCATCCCCGTCAAAATCTCCAATTGTAAGAGATCGAGAACCATACTGGAGTACATCTAAGTTTTCTCCATTTCTTTCAATAGAATATCTTTCATCAATAATAGTCGATGTAGCATCAGAAAATGTTCCATCAGGTTGGCTTAATAGTATCACTATACCATCATCTTGATTCCAGGAGGCATCAGGTTTTGCTACACCGACGATATCATCAATACCATCATTATTTAGATCACCGACATCTCCTCCATAAAGATTGATCCTATAATAGTCGTTTCCATCAATTAAATATTGACCTGATGTAAAGCCACCTTCTCCATCATTTAATAAAATAGTTATTTTTTCAGAGCTTTCAGGATTATTTTTATCTTCAATATTATTTACATTCTGACCATCAAAGTTATTTGAACCAAAAATAACAGCATCTAATAGTCCATCTCCATTAAAATCACCTTGTTTTGTTTTAATAAGACTCCACCCAAAAAAGTTTGGATCAAAAATTACTTCTTCACCTGAGGCGCTATCAGCATAAATGTAACCATCATGTTTTTCAGAAGATAAAATTTCTGTGATACCTACATCATAAAGAATACCAGCGCTTTCATCTTCAAAAAGCTCTTTCACTCTAGTAAGTTTTCCAGACTTTAACTCATACTTAGAATCCGCAAATTGAAAAAATTCAAAATTATTAAATTCGTTTGTTCCTATATTACCTTGGTTGTTATTTGTAGGTCTTCCATCACCAGAAACAGTTACTTTAGTTGGATCATCAGAGTCAATTTCAATTGTGTGGTGTCTGTATGCTGAAGCAAAAATTGCAGTATCTTTACCTTCGCCTCCATAATGAATATCAGTACCTGTATCAACAAAAATAAAATCATTTCCACCATATCCATAAACAGTGTCATTACCTTCACCAGATTTAAAAATATTATCGTTATCATCACCTTTTAGGGTAACATTAGAGGGTTGATAATTTGTTATTGCAATTCCTTCAATATTTTTAAAGGAACCCTCTGTTCCCGATTGATCCCTTAAGTCTATAGTAAGGTCTTTTCCAACATTAATTTCTATAACATCTGTACCGTCTTTTCCATCTATGGTTGCTTTAGTAAAATCAGACATTTTAAAAATATTGCTTTTATCATTGCCTTTTAAGGTAACAGTCACATCTTTTTGAACTTCATTAAAAACTGAAATATCTATTTTAATAAACCCACTAAAGGTATCGATATCTTCTGTAGTATCGGTAGTGTAGGTGGCGGTACCTGATGACATATCAATATCAAGAATTTGATCACTGCCATTATATTCTAGTTTAGAAAAATTTAGAGAAGTGGTGTCTAAAAAACCTTTAAAGTCTAATTCTAAAATATGATCTTGATCAAAATTATAATCAAATGAAGAAGATTCAATAAGGGTATAACTATCGTTACCTAATCCATCATAAATTTCTAATTTATTCTTTGGATTTTTTAATACAACAGTATCATCACCTTCAAAAGTATAAACAAAGGAGCCATTAAAATCGATATCTGTAATAGTGATATTATCATCACTTATAGTTCCTTTGTAAGCTGTTTGATTATTTTCTTGGTAGTTTTCAAGCTTATCTGTCATCTAAAATCCTTAAATTTGAGTCTTCAAGTTATAGAAATTCAGGCTACTGTAAATATAAGATTTGCTAATTAAATAATATACATATCCGAAATTTCACCTGTCTGCGCACCAGATGAATTAAGAATATCATAGATACCAAAGACTTCAGCAAATTCTGTAAATGTTAAATCAGTTCCTTTTGTTCCATCAGTTATATTGCCGCCAACATTGTAGGAAAACTTATCGGCTCCACTAATAGTAATTTCTCGCCCATCTTCAAGAGTTAGACGGGCTGCATTTTTGGTAAATAAAGATTTGTCTACGAAAGTATTGGCTGGAAGTTGAACAAGGTTCGATCCCTCAGTATCGGTAATGGAGACTTTTCCATTTTTAGGTAAAAGCTGAGAAACGAAATAAGTATCATCACCTTCTAAACCTCGATAGGTCTTACCTTGGCCATCAAGAATAATAATATTATCACCTTTGTTAAAATTCAGTGTTCCTGAAAGCACATCCTCAGTATGCGCGGAAAGAATATTTTCCGATGCATCAATTGTTTCGGAAAGTTGATATTTTAAAGATGTTTTAGAGAGAGTTTTATCTGAGAATTGCATTTTCTCAATACTTGTAAGATTATCGGAACCCTCATTTGTAAAGTCTTCTGAAGGGGAGGTATGAACAACACTAACTGTTCCGTCATCATTAGTTGTTAAAGTATAGTTAGAAGATGAATCTTTATAAATGGCTGTATCAACACCAGCCCCACCATCAATAATATCGTTACCAGCTCCGCCTTCAAAAGTATCTTTACCAGCATACCCAAAAGCTGTTTCATCGCCTTCACGTAAAACAATAGTATCATCGCCTGAATATCCATGAACTTTTGTGAATGGTGCAAAGGTTTTCAGTCCTGCCTCCTTTCCTTCAGCCAAATAATGCTCAAGACCTGTTGCATAAGTTCCAGCATCAATTGCTTCTTTTGCAGAACTATTTTCATTTAAATAATATTGTTCATTAAAACCTGGTGCTCCATCTTTTGCACCTGATTCATATTCTGGGGCAGTACCTAATTCTTTATCGATCTCAAAGAGATGAAATGTGAGTTTATTTTTTGAACCATTTTCTATGGTATCGCTTTTAAAAGTAACGTATTCCATTTTTTTATCATTATCAAAGTCAGAATACGCATATGGTTTTCCTTTAGCTGATGTTTCAGAGCCAATTTCTGCAATATGAAATCTTCCTTCTCCATCATTAAAATAAATAATTGGAGCATAATTGTAGTTAGAATCTGCTGTCCTAGATCCAGCAATATCGATATGACCATCATTATTCATATCAATTAATTGCCATGGTTCGACCCAATCAAGCTTTCCAGTATCCGCATCTTTATAAGCATCTTTTAGAATTAAATTAGTCGTATCTGTATAATTTCCATTTCCATCATTTGATAAAATTTGAATATAATTGCCTCCATAGAAGGGTTTATATGGAGCCCATAAAATTGCTAAGTCAATGTCACCATCACTATCAAAATCAGCAGGCATAGTTTTCATGTGCATTTGATTATCGATACCGTAGAATGACTCTGGTAAAGAAATCCTATTATTTTCATTAAATTTTCCTTCATCATTTATAAAAATTAAACTTGATGAACTTCCATGTCCGAAACCTACAATCAAGTCATCAAAGCCATCGGAATTAACATCAACTAAGGCTGCATCTAGTAGAAGATTTTGACCTTCTCCTGCACTTGAATTTGTAAGTTCCCATGCAGGTAATTTTTTATATAAATCCTGCCTATTTATTGAAAATTTACCATCATTAGATTGTAATAATTCATAAGAACCTTGTTCTTCCCCAGGAATTGCATTTTTGTTCTGATAGTTTGGAAAGAACAGATCATCTAATCCATCACCATTAATATCACCAACAGCAAAGGAATGTTCACTTACACCATAAGGAAAGTCATCTGGATTACCACCAGTCCACTCATATCCTCCATAAGATATTTTTGGAAGTCTTGGAAAAATATCCTCTCTTGTTAAATCTGAAGATATAGAAGTAATAAAATTTAGTTCAGCAGGGGGTATTGTGCTTTCAGGGTTATATCTATTGGCTGTAGTGTCAGTTAAATGAGCCACTGTTACGTAACTTAAATAATCTGAGCCAGCAATTTTTACATAATCTCCGCGTCTGGCACCTGTTGTAAAGGGCATTTGTTCATTAATTTCATCATTAAATTCAAGTGTACCATTTGCGGTTGTTAAGGCTATGAAGGGAGTCCTGCCATCTAGTCCTGATGCATATCCAAATGACATAGGTAAAATTACATCATCAATTTTGTCATCATTTATATCTAAGGTAAATACCTGCTGTGGAAACCAACTTGCAAGTTTGCCTCCCCTCTCGTCTCCAGCATATATATAGACTTCGGTTTTAGTATCATCTTCAAATCTATAAATTAATTTTGTATAGGTTGAAATAATTGGACGCTGAAAATACTGAGTATCGATTATTTTATTATCGTCCATGAACTCAATGTATCTTCCACCAATTATAATATCTTTTGTATTTGGACCAGTTACATGAACTTCATCACCAACATTGGTAATTGTATAATCTGTCGATGCTCCCCTTCCGGGAGCATATGATACCATATCATCTCCAATACCCATGTTAAGGATATTATCACCACCATTGGCAAAGAATTTCTCATAATTATCTGTTCCATAAAATGTATCGCCAAATCCACTACCATGGATAGTTATTACACCTGAAACTGTATCTCTAGTTCCAAAACCATCTTCTGACCAACCTTCTTTTAGATTTATTGTGACACCTTGTTCTGCATCCCAGAATGCATAATCAAAATTTGAACCTGAAATGGTATCTTCACCTGGGCTACTAACTACTGTTTGGCCTAATTTAAGATTGGTAATAGTATCATTACCTTTTCCAGGATATATTCTTCTAACATCAGAATCTAATATGGAGGCATCAATAATATCGTCTTCATCTGTTCCAAAATAATCTGACATAAAAATCCCTTTTTAATTTTTAGCTTCGATTAGATAATATACATATCTGAAATAGTACCTGTTTGTGAGCTTGATGCATCAAGAATATCATATACACCAAAGACTTCAGCAAATTCAGTAAATGTTAAATCAGTTCCTTTTGTTCCATCAGTTATATTGCCGCCAACATTATATGAAAATTTATCAGCACCACTGATGGTAATTTCTCTCCCGTCCTCAAGTGTTAGACGGGCTGCATTTTTAGTAAAAAGTGTTTTATCGATATAGGTATTAGAAGGAAGCTGAATGAGATTAGATCCTTCCGTATCGGTAATGGAGACTTTTCCACTTTTTGGCAAAAGTTGTGAAACAAAATAAGTATCATCACCTTCTAACCCACGATAAGTTTTTGCCTGTCCGTCAAGGATGACTATATTGTTTCCTTTATTAAAGTTGAGGGTTCCTGAGATTACTTCATCAGTATGAGCCTCAAGTATACTTTTTGAAGAATCTAATGTTTCAGATAAATTATATTTCGGTGCTTTTGGAATGATTGGCCTTATTTCCGTTATTTCTAATTCGGGCATATTTCTCGATTGGAAGTTAACAAAAACTAATTCACCATCAATCTCATAGGCGTTTGTATAACTTTGATACCAATATTCACCTTCAACAACTATAGGCGTTTTATATTTAGAAAAATTTCCAGATTCATTTATATAAATTAAATTATGTAAAGTCAGATTACCCTCTGAGTTGGTATATTCTGAACCCGTTGAACCATTAATAATTAAATCCTTGTCACCATCTTTATCAACATCAATTAATTCATAACCCCCATGTGATAAATATGATAGTGGCATATCAATTGTCGTTGTTTTTCTGAAACTGTAATCACCATCATTCATGAAAACTAATATTTTTCTGTCTGACCCACTCTCTGTGCTAACAATAATATCGTTGAAACCATTGTTATCAAAATCATCAAACTTAAAAGACTCAATGCCCATTGTTTGATCTTCAAGAAGATAGGTAAATACAGGAGTTAATTCATCTGCGGTGGTTAATTCCTCAAGATTATCTGAGTAAATAGTGAATTCAGTTTTATACCCAAAGTCAGCAACATAAGAACCTAAGATCATTTCTGGATCATTATCACCATCAAGATCAGCAATTCCAATAGCACTCATTCTGCCTGCGTTGATCTGATTAGTTTGTTCAAATACCTTTTCATTAGTTTGTTTCCAAATGAAAAACTCATCAAATGAAACTGCCAAGATATCATTTAAACCATTGTTATCGATATCATGTATAGCGATACAATGATAAAAAGTTTGTATTTCAGATACTTGTGTCCATGTGATGTTATTTTCACTATTAATGCTGGCAACACGAATGTGATTACCTGCATAGGGTGCCTCCCCAACTTCCAATCCTTGATCAGGAAAGACAATATCTTTGTTACTATTAAGAAACTTTGGTCCATTCATGTATCCGATGGTTAAGTCTTCGGTATTATTAAGAATCCATTCTCCATTTTCTTTTATAAAGTGAAGTGGATTAACTTCAGGCTCTTCATTAAACCATGAACCAGTTAGAATTATATGTTCAGTAGAGTCTTTTATAAAATATACAGTTCCTTCGTTAGAGGCGCTAATAACTTGGTTTTTAGTACCTGCGTCTGTAAAAAGATCAGTCCTATTATCTCTATTAGGGGTGTATGGAATAGTTACAATTGATTTTTCAATTTTATAATTATCAGCCATAATTATACTGGCCTATCACCAATTACTGTTACGCGTTCAACTCTTCTGACAGCAGGCCAGTAATCACCTGTTGCATAATGTTGGCAGGCTCTATTATCCCAAAAAGCTATTGAGTTCTCTTCCCATTTAAAGCGGCATTGATATTCAGGTATAGTGGCCTGGTTGTATAAAAAGTTAAGCATCAGCCTTGAGTCCTCATCAGAGAAACCTTCAATATGAGTAGTAAATGCTACATTAACATAAATAGATTTCTTTCCTGTATCAGGATGCGTTCTTATTACAGGATGAGTTGGCTTAGGAAACTTCTTATTAAACTCTTCTATTTCCTCAGCCGATTTCCCCTGTTTAATGAGCCTATTTCTAAAAAGAGCAAAATCATGAACCGCGTAAGCACCTTCTAATTTTTCTTTAATTTCATCTGGAAGATTTTCATATGCCGCCTCCATATTTGCAAACAAGGTATCACCTCCAACAGGAGGGGTCTCAACCATTCTTAATATAGATCCTAGGGATGGCTCCATACGCCAGGTGACATCAGAATGCCATGCATTTTCTTTTGGTTTGTTGCCTTCATCATGCGTTATTCTAAGAACTTCTGGATGATCATCTCGGTTAGTACCAAGTGGAGCAAACGGATGAATTTCTAATTCCCCAAAATACTGACCAAACTTTAAATGTTCTTCAATAGTAAGATCTTGGTCACGAAAAAATATTACCTTATAGGTAAGAAGGGCGTCATATATATGATCTTTTTCTTCTTGGGATAAATCTCTCTTGAGGTCGATGTCTAAGAGCTCAGCACCAATAGTCGTCGATAATCTCTTAATAGTAAAAGGATGTTTTTGCGATTCAAATTCTTCTGGCGTGTAATTATTTAGGTGTTTTAGCATAGCTTAGCCTTATTTTTATTCTTCAATTAGGAAAGAAAATTTTTTTATCCCCTTCCTCCCATTTTTCATATTTCATCATTATGCTTTTAAATAATTTAGATTCAAGGAATTTCATTAACCAATTTTGAATATTAGGTTTTTGTAATGAGTCAAACCAATCCATATCAGCTATTCGAAATTGGCGAATAAATGGAAGGATTGAAATATCTAGTGCTGAAATTTCATCATCATAAAGAAATCGAGAGGCACTTAATTGCTCCTCAAGCTCATTAATAAAAATCAAACATTTTTCTCTATGAATAAGAGGGTCTTCATTGTCATATCTTTTTGAATATTTATACCTATCCAAATGATGTTTAAATTCATTATCATTTGTATGGATTAATTCTAATGTTTTTTCTGATTGGCTTGATCTAAGCCAGTTATCAGGATCATTTAGGTTAAGGGCCCAATCTATAACATCAAGGCTCTCATCAATAACTTGCCCTGAACTCAAAGAAAGAACCGGTACTGTACCTTTTGGAGATAACTCAATCATTGATGGTGGTTTATCCCTTAATATAACTTCGCGAAATTCAACTTGTTGACCACTTATGGCTATTGCCATTCTAGCACGCATTGCGTATGGACATCTTCTAAAGGAATAAAGGATATGATTATTTTGATTGTTTTCCGCCAAGATGTTTTTCACCTCTTTCTTTAGCTAAAAGTATTTGTTTCTGGCGTGAGCCGAAACGCTCTTTTTTTTCTTCTGTTGTTTTATCATAACAATAAATACAACTTATGCCTTCTATATATTTTTCATTTTGCATTTCTTCTTCGGTAATTGGCATTCGACAAGCAAAACACATTTTATAGGATCCAACTTCCAATTCATCTGTCAAACAAACCCTTTGGTCAAAAACAAAACATTCGCCATTCCAAAGACTATTTTCTTTATCAACTGTTTCTAGATATTTTAGTATTCCTCCCTGAAGATGGTAAACATCTTCAAAACCTTCCTCTTTCATTAGGGAAGAAGCTTTTTCGCAACGTATTCCTCCAGTACAAAACATAGCAATTTTTTTATTAGTATTATCTTCTGAGTTTTTGAATTTTTTTACCCAATCAGGAAATTCTCTAAAGGATGATGTTTCAGGATCTAGGGCATTTTGGAAAGATCCAATCTTAGTTTCATATTTATTACGAGTATCAATAACAATCACATTTGGATCGGATATCAATTCATTCCAATCCTCTGGCCTCACATATGTTCCAACTTTTTTATTAGGGTTAATTTCAGGAAGGCCAATAGTTACAATTTCTTTTTTTAATCTGACTTTCATCCTATGAAATGGTTGTTTATCTGTTGAAGAATATTTGATTTCTATATTAGAAAACCTATTATCGCTTGTTAGTGATGAAATAGTTTCTTTTATTTCATTATGTTTTCCAGAAATTGTGCCATTTATTCCTTCATCGGCAATAAGAATAGTTCCCATGATATTATTCTCTTCACAAATTTTATAAAGATTGTTCTGTAAGGATAGAAGATCGTCTATTTCTACAAATTTATATAATGCTGCTACTAATATCTCATTTTTATTTGGCATTTTAGTCTTTTAAAACATTTTTTTGTTATTTTCTTAAGAAAAATGAATTTATTAATTTTATCTATTAGATTCAATTATTTAATTTTTTTATTGTCTTAAAGTGGTTTTTTAGTATATGAAAGATAGGAATGGAGTAAACAATATGCCTACAGGTACAGTTAAATGGTTTAATGGTCGTAAAGGTTACGGCTTTATTGAACCGGATGATGGTGAAAATGATGTTTTTGTTCACGTTACTGCCGTTAAGGACTCAGGTTTAAATGTTCTTAATGAAGGAGATAAAGTGAGCTTTGAACTCGTTGAAAATAGAGGAAGAATGGCGGCTGAAAAACTAGCTAAAGTAGATAGTGATGAAGCACCTGCAGAAGAAGCAGAAGCAGAAGAAGCAGAAGTTGAAGAAACTGAAGCAGAAGAAGCAGAAGCAGAAGAAGCAGAAGCGTCAGAAGAATCTGAGTAATCCCTCAAAATTATAATTTCTTTTTAAGTAAGTCCTAAATTACTAAAGAATGTTTTTGCATTGCTTTTTAATTGTTAGGTTTAAGTAAACAGATAACAGTTATGAGCTAGATAGGACTTTGTTTTTTTCAAATTATTAATATTAAAAAGGAGTAATAATTATGCCAACAGGAACAGTTAAATGGTTTAACGCTAACAAAGGTTTTGGTTTTATCGAACCTGATGAAGGCGATGCTGACGTATTTGTTCACGTTACTGCAGTTCAGGAATCCGGTTTAGGAAGTCTTGATGAAGGTGACAGAGTAAATTTCGATTTAGTCGAAAACAGAGGCAAAATGGCTGCAGGTAACTTAAGCCAAGGTGAGCCTAAAGCAGAATCTGAATAATTATATTTAGAACTTATTAAGCCTGTAACATATAATGCTTTTAGTATTGTAGTTATGGGCTTTTTTTTGATTTAAATTATATATCTCTTATTATAAAGAGTAATATAATGTTACTAGGGTGATTTATTAATGAACAATTTTTAGGTCCCTTAGCTCAGCTGGATAGAGCACTGGTCTTCGAAACCAGGTGTCAGAGGTTCGAATCCTCTAGGGACCGCCAAATTTGAGGTTATAAAATGAAACAACTACCGCTTCCAGATATAAATCATTCATTATTAGAAATGGTTGGTAATACACCTTTGTTGGAAATTAAAAATATTGATGTTGGTTTGTGCAGTTTATTTGTAAAAATGGAGTCTCAAAATCCAGGCGGATCCATTAAGGACCGTGTAGCAATGTCGATAATTGAACAAGCAGAACGCGATGGGCTATTGAGCGATGGTGGGACCATTGTAGAGGCCACAGCAGGAAATACCGGGCTTGGTTTAGCGTTAATAGGAGTTTTAAAAGGCTATAGGGTAATATTGGTTATTCCAGATAAAATGAGCCAAGAGAAAATTCTCCATCTTAGAGCGCTGGGAACCGAAATAATTTTTACTCGATCTGATGTATCAATAGAGCATCCAGAATATTACCATAATATTGCTGAGAAAATTGTTAAAGAAACTCCTGGTGCTTTTTATGCAAATCAATTTGGAAACCCAGCTAATGTC
>Ga0222718_10000650_pt1 | contig 35540 bp, 44 predicted proteins | sample C33_27DmetaG_FD_165045 | JGI IMG/M metagenome (GOLD analysis project Ga0222718, IMG submission 165045) | Estuarine water microbial communities from San Francisco Bay, California, United States - C33_27D | ecosystem: Environmental > Aquatic > Marine > Unclassified | place: USA: California...
CCTGCAAATAGTAGTGGCAGTAATGCAAATTTATACAATCAAACATACTACAAAGTAGTAGATGATAACAGTAGTTTAAATACAGATACTGCTAGAAATAAACTTACAATTAGTCATACAACAGGACAAATTTACACTGATATAGTTGTAAGTTGTTTGCTTGATTATGGTGAACCTAATAGCCAAGCGGCGTTTGATAATACAAGTAATTTTAATGATACATATACATTTGATGAGCTTGGTTTAAGAAGTTGGACAGGTACAGTGAACACAGGTAAACTGTTGACCCATGTTGTTTTTCATCCTGTACAAAAAAGTTTGAATAGACTTATACAAATAGATTATACAGTTAGAATACAAACATTGACTAATCTAAGTAGTATATAATATACTATGTTAATTTAGTTGATAAATATTACTAACGAATAGCGGAGCAACTAAAAGATGGCTTATACAGTTAATAAAACCAATGGCACAATCATTGCTACAGTAGCAGATGGTACAATTGATACAACAACTGATCTTACACTAATAGGTAAAAACTATGCAGGATATGGTGAATTTTTTAACGAAAATTTAGTAAAATTATTAGAAAATTTTGCAAACACTAGTGCACCAAGTAGTCCAATCGCTGGTCAAATGTGGTGGGATAGTACAAACAGTTTATTAAAAGTTTACACAGGTACTGCATTTAAAACAGTTAGCAGTAGTACTTCAAGTGCAAGTACACCTACTACAAACGTTACTGGTGACTTATGGTGGGATACTACTAACGGACAATTAAAAGTTTACAACGGAACAAGTTTTACAACTATTGGGCCAAGTTTTACAAGTGGCACAGGAACTTCAGGTGCTATTGTTGAAACAGTAACTGACAGTGGTGCAACAGATCACGTTGTTGTAAAAATATATACAAATAACACAGTAGTTGCAACAGTATCAAAAGATGCTACGTTTACTCCGCAATCAGCTCTTTCAGGATTTGCAACAATTAAACCAGGTCTTCAACTTTCAACTGCAGTTTCAAATGCAAAATTTCAAGGTACTGCAACAGATTCAGACCAACTAGGTGGTATTGCTGCAGCAAACTTTTTACGTAGTGATGCAAGTGATAGTACAAGTGGTGTTCTTAGTGTATTAAATGACACAGGAATCGTTGTTGGTGTTGACAGTGATTTTACTGTAGGTGTTAGTGGAAGTGATATTAGTTTAAGTAATGCAACAAGTGATGGTGACATACTAATTAAGGTAAACGACGGTGGCGTTGTTTCGACTGCTATGACATTTGACGGTGCAACAAACCGTGTTAGTGTTGCAGGAGCACCAACAGACAGTTTACACATTGCAACAAAAGCATATGTTGATGCTACAGTATCAGGTGCAGGTGCACTTGCAACAACTGGAGGCACAATGACAGGTGATATACTTGTAAGTGGTACAGTAAATTTTGGTAGTAGCGGAAATAGAATAAGCACAGTATTTGCAACAACGTTTAATGGAACTGCAACTGCAGCTGAATATGCTGACTTGGCAGAAAACTTTATACCAGACAATAATTATGCACCAGGCACAGTGGTTGCACTGGGTGGTGCAGAAGAGATTACTGCAGTAAATGAAGAGTTATCAGATAATGTATTTGGGGTTGTAAGTAGTCAACCAGCATATTTAATGAATAGCAGTCAAAAGGGCGGTGCACCGGTAGCGGTTGCTGGAAGAGTACCTGTAAGAGTTATTGGAAAGATAAATAAAGGTGATAGACTTGTTAGTGCTGGTAACGGATTAGCAAGATCAGTTTCCAACACAGAATCAATTAATGCTTTCAATGTAATTGGTAGAGCAATTCAAACAAAAGACTCAGTTGAAGAAGGCACAGTTGAAGCCTTCGTCACAATAAACTAACGGAGTAAATATGGCATACACCTCAGGCGATACAATATTAGACGATCATTATAATGATTTTGCAACTTCAGTAAATGCTATTTGGGGATCAGGTTCAGGCGATAGTGGGTATGGACAAACTAACACAGTAAGTAGTGTTAGTGCAGGAACAACTGTAACTGCTTCACAATGGACAACATTACTCGCAAGAATTAGTAGTGCAGCCTCGCATCAGGGTTCAAGTATTACTGCAATTAGTAATCCTAGTGCAGGTGATACAATTAGTGCATACACTGCATTATCAACAAATATTAGTACAATTACTACTAACAGATTAAATGTACATGCAAGAGATTCAGTTGCAGAATCAAGTTGTAGTACAACAACTACACTTACTGGTACAATTGAACAACGTGGTACATGGGCTTGGGGAAGTGAAGCACAAGCAAGATACTTTTTTAATGCTGGCGGAAGAATAAGTGTACGTTGGGATTTAAGTGGACACACTAGTGACAGTAAAGCAAATGAATGGAATACACTAGCAAGTAACTGTGGTACTTTTTACATTACTGCACAGGGTTCAGGAAAATCAGGCGGTGGTGGTACAGCCAACACAAATAATACAAATGCAGGTTGGCACGATATGACTGGTGCTTATGTAGTTTATTTTAAACAGTATGAGGATACAGGTCCTTATACTGCAAACTATATTCAGTTAGAATATTATAAAACAGGTGGTAGTGTACTATTTAGAAGTAAATGGGTAGATGATGCGGCTGAGCAAACTAGTTATAACAAAAACATTTATAACGTATTAGACCAAGTTGATGGCACAAAACTCACCTATTTTGGACACGAAGAGCCAACAACAACTTATATAGCAGATACTTGGGGCAACGGTCCTTCACAAACTGTTAACGCTAACGGTTAATTGTAAAACAAAATTTTTATACTTGACAGGCGCTACGGCGCCTGTTATAATATCAGCATGGCAAATCAAGAAGAATATGCTCGTGAAAGATTCGAGTTGAATAGACAAAAACAAACACTAAAAGAACAACAACAACAAAGATTGACTGTGCCTTATAATGGAGGACTGTTCAAAGTTGATATGACACTGCTAAATTATTTGTACATGAAGTGTGCAAATGCAGGGTTATTTCAATCCAGCAGAGATGATATACTAACTGACAGTTATGATACACCTATCAAAATAGATGTACAAGATTTATTAACTTTAGCAGATCAACGTTGGAAAGAAGTTCACAATGATTGGTATAATCAATACGAGGAACTAAAAACAAAACGCAAAGCAGGTGACGTTGAAGTCTAAAGGTGTACTGTTATTATACAGTGAAAATAGTAAGTTAGATTATAAACGTCTTGCTGAACTTTCAGCACGACTAGCAGAATACTACTTAGATGTGCCTAGCACTATTGTAAAACTAGATGTTGTCCAAGAAAATATTCGTACATTTAGATATGAAGATGGTATTGAAACTATAGTATGGAATAACATAGGACGTTATGATGCTTTTAATTTAAGTCCATATGATGAAACCATTCTTATTGATACCGACTATTTCATTCAAAATGATAACCTAGCAAACTATTTTGGATCTAATCAAGACTTTTTATGTCATAATAGTAGTTATGATGTAACAGGAAATGAAATATTTAGACATAACCGTTTTTTAGAAAGTGGTGGCAATGGATTCGAAATGCGTTGGGCCACAGTAATATATTTTAAAAAGAATAAACACGCAAAAAAGATCTTTGATACATGGAGAACCGTTTATGAAAATTATGGATACTATGGTAGGTTATTAGGTTTTAGGCGTAATCCTTTTAGAAACGATTTTGCATTAAGTATTGCTCATAATATTTGTAACGGGTATGCAAATACAAATACATTTGTACACAACTTACCTGCAATAAGCACTACAGATAGTGTTATAGATTATGGAAGTAACAACTGGTTAATAAAATATAATCTTAGAAATAGTAAGAACATAATGCGGTATAAGGGCGATTTACATGTTATGAATAAAAAATGTATTTTACAAACTGACGTATACAATAAACTATGGAATAGTGTATGAGAGAAAAGAAATACAATCAAGGATATTTAACGTTTGCTCAAGGCGAACAATATCTAAATTGTGCTTATTTGCTTGCTATTAGTGTGAAGACTTACTGTAAAATTAATAAGTTTGCAGTTGTTGTCGACGATAATACACCTGTGCCAGAACATATGACTAAACTGTTCGATGAAATTATTACAATACCTACTATGGAACCTTTTTCAAACGAATGTTTAGCGTGGGAACTTACACCGTTCAAAGAAACATTTAAAGTTGAAAGTGATATGCTTATTACGAGTAGTATAGATCACTGGTGGTCAGGTGCTAGGTTAAAAAATATTTGCTTTACAACACGAGTTTGTAATTATAGAGGCGAATTTGCAGATGACAGCAAGTATAGAAAGATGTGGCAAGAAAATAATATGCTAAATGTTTACAATGGCTTTATGTATTTTAGACATTGTGTAGAAGCAAAAAAGTTTTTTGACGATTGTAAAAAAGTATTAAATACATTTGACATATATAAATCAAGTATTTTAAAAAACTGTAGACATGAATATGCTGATACAGATGTGTTTATGAGTATAGTTGCTACTGAAACTGGTAGTGAAGATTTTTATGTACCAACACTAAACTATCCAACATTTACACATATGAAATCCTACATAAATCGATTTGGTACAGATGATTGGCGTGATGCTTGTAGTTGGGCACTAACAGATGATAAAATATTTTTAGTAAATGGATATGCCCAAACACGCCCTTTCCATTATTATCACAAAGACTTTTGCACAGAGGAGTTAACCAAAAGATATGAGCAGTTCGTTCTTTGAAGCACAACATGTATTTGAATCTGCACCACCTCTAGAAATACGTTTGTATTTTAATGAAGAAGGTGTTATACTTGATAAAAAGTATGTAAAAAAGGATTTATCCGAAGACAAAACTTATATTGTAATTACACAAGAACAGTATGATGCAATAAATTTTGAAAGACATCGTGTAATAGATAAAGAACTAGTTTGGATAACTCCTAAAACAACACACTGGTTTTTAGAACAGGAAGAACTATCGAGGAATCCTTATGTCAAAGATTGATGTAGCAGATCTAGATTGTATATATCTAAGTTACGATGAACCCAAAAAAGAAGAGTTCTGGGCAAAAATACAAAACATAGTACCTTGGGCAAAACGTGTAGATGGCGTAAAAGGTAGTGATGCGGCACACAAAGCGGCAGCCAGTGCCAGTGATACTGAGCGTTTTGTATTGATAGATGGCGACAACATGCCTTACTCTGAATTTTTTGATATAACATTAGATATAAAACCTGAACATGAAGATTGTGTGTTTCGTTGGAAAGCAGTAAATGCAGTCAACGGACTTATGTATGGCAACGGAGGTATAAGTTGTTGGACACGTAATTTTGTTAATAGTATGAAGACACACGAAAATAGCGATGGAGCAGATGAAAACGAAGTAGAATTTTGTTATGATCCAAAGTATTTGGCTATGAACAATGTTTACAGCACTACACATCCTAATGGTGATGCGTTCCATGCATGGAGAGCAGGATTTAGAGAAGGCGTAAAGATGTGTTTGAAAAAAGGCAAAAAGCCTAGTATGTTAGAATTCAATGAAATGGTACATCGCAGTAATTTTGATAGACTAAGCATATGGCACAATATAGGTGCTGACGCAGAATACGGTGATAGTTGTATAGCAGGTGCTAGATATGGCACTTACAGAACAATGCTTACTGAATGGGATTACACAGAAGTACAAGACTTTTACCACTTAGGTGAAATATATAGTGAATGGAAAACTGTAGACAAAACAGATGTAAACAATTTATTGGAAACACGTTTAGGATTACATATTAGCGAGTTTACAATTGAACAGAGTAAATTTTTTAAAAAACACTACTACAATACCTATACAAAATCAAATCCTATGACATTAGAAATCGATATGTTAAGGAAGGTAGAAGGATGGTAATGGAATGTGGTGCATTTGATAGTGGACTTACTATACACCCTGATGGTAAAGTAAGTCCTTGTTGTGTTTTTGATGTAAAATATTATAAAGATTTGCATGATATTGATTTGAACAACCCCTGGTCTGATCTAAGAGACGGCAAGGGTTGTAGTGCATGTGATCATGCTGGTCATACGTATAGAGATACGTTTAACAATTTCAAACATAAAATATATAAGGTTCGCCACTTAGATGTTAGAAATAATAACTTGTGTAACTTAGAATGTACAATATGTTGTAGTTATTACAGTAGTAAATGGGCAGAACGGTTGGGAGAAAATAAATTTGTTAGTACAGAATTTGAAGTAGACTTAGAAGATGTAGAGCTAATTTATTTTGCTGGCGGAGAACCATTAATAAATCCCACACATTGGCATATATTAGATAAAATTAAAGATCCAAAGAGTGTTTCATTACGATATAATAGTAATTTGAGCTCAGTAAAGAAAATAGATGAGTATTGGCCAAGATTTAAAAATGTTGAAGTAAATGCAAGTATGGATGCAGTAGGAAAATTAGGAGAATACTTAAGATATGGTACTAAATGGGAAAAATGGGAAGAAAATTTATACTTTGCAAGTAAATTTGCAAATATAAATGTTAATCCAACAGTAAGTGTTCTTAATATATTTCATTTGAAAGAAATAGAGGAATGGTGTAAGTTTCCACTATATTATAATATTTTAACAGATCCACAACACCTTTGTGTGAGTGTATTGCCTAATGAATTAAAGAAAAGTATTAAGTATGTACCTAACAATCCACATCTAAAACAACTACTAAAAGTAGATAGCAGTTGGTTGTTCCCTCATACTATTAGTTTTATACTATTACAGGACAAAATTAAAAATACTAATATTTGGGATAGTCTTCCTTTTACTAGTTATGCAATACAGGAATATATGAAAGAAGGCTTGTGAGCGATTATTATCAAGATGCACTTGTAGCCAAAGATAAATTAGCAAATATAAGCGAAAGTTTCTGTTTGGCTAAATGGAAACAAGTAAGTTTACATCTGACTACTGGTCATACTAATAGTTGTTATCATCCTCCATTACATAAAATTCCTACTGCTCCACTTTTTGATAACCCTAGTGCTTTACATAATACAGGGCATAAAAAACAAAGTCGTAAAGAAATGATGCAGGGTATAAAATGTAATGATTGTAATTACTGTTGGAACATAGAAGCACAAAATAATATAAGTGATAGACATTATCGTAGTGGTGAGCCATGGGCAATGGATAGTTTCGATGAAATTGTTGCTAATCCAGATGCAGATGTTAATCCTAGTTATGTAGAAGTTAATTTCAATAATGTTTGTAATCTAGCATGTAGTTATTGCTCACCACAATTTAGCAGTACATGGACAAAAGAAGCAAAAAAACATGGTGCCTGGCCCACAAGTACACCACACAATGCACCAGAACACTTTACAGGTGAACGTAGGGCAATACCTAATAGGGAAAGTAATCCATATAGAGAAGCATTTTGGCGTTGGTGGCCTGATTTATACAAAGATTTAAAACATTTTCGTATGACAGGCGGTGAGCCTACAATGGATCCAAACACTTATCGAGTGTTTGACTATGTGCTTGAGAATCCAAAACCTGATTTACACATGAATGTAACCAGTAACTTTAGTGTTGACTCTTTAATCTGGACAAAATACAAGTCGTATGTTCAGCGACTTTGTGAAGGTCAAAATGTGGAGCATTTCATGCAGTTTGTAAGTTTGGATACTTGGGGTTCTCAAGCAGAATACATTAGACATGGATTAAACTTTGATCTTGCAATAAATAGATGCGAAGAGTTTATAAAAGATATTCCATATAGAAGCAGTCTTACTTTTATTATCACAATGAATAATTTAAGTATTATTTCATTACAAAAATTACTAGAGTATATTTTATATTTACGTAAAACATATACGGATACCTATCAACGAGTTTGGTTTGATACGCCATTACTTTATACTCCTGAATGGCAAAGTTTACAAATATTACCTAAAGACTATAGTATTGTAATGGATGACATTATAGAATTCATGGAACAAAATTTACATGAAATGCATGGATTCAAAGATTATGAAGTTCTTAAAATGAAAAGAGATAGAGATTGGATGTTATTAGGTACAGATAATACAAAACGTAAGCGTAGTGATTTTTATAAATTTTTTAAAGAGCACGATAGACGACGTAACACAAGTTTTTTAGAAACATTTCCGGAGATGGAGGACTTTTGGACACAGTGTAAGTATTGGAGTCGTAGTGATTGACTTGTTATTAATAAATGTACCACGTATTAGTCTAGTTTATCCTCCTGCAGGCACTAGTTTACTTAAAGGCGTTGTAGAACAACAAGGATTTACGTGTAAGGTCAAAGATGCTAACTTTGAATTACTTGACAGTATAAAAGATCCAGACGATTTTGAAACAATTACAAATTATTTTACTATTCCTAATGCAGAAATTACTACACATTGTCAAAATATTATAGACGAATGGTATACTAACCTTGTAAATTATATACTTAAACTTAATCCTAAACATGTTGGTATAAGTGTTTTTACATTTGAATGTCAGGTTGCTACTCGTGAACTTTGTAAACTTTTAAGGCAAGTGTATAAAGGTAAAATTATTATAGGAGGTGCTGGATTAAGCACTACAGGCATTGCAACACAAGTAAATGACTTTGGAAATAACCTTTTAGGAAATAATCTAGTAGATTATTACGTTAGAGGTGAAGGTGAACATGCCTTAATAGATATTCTAAAGAAAAATACAGGCAAAGGTATAAACAATGACAATTATGTGCAAATTGAAGACTTAAATAGCTTGGCATATCCAAATTATGATGATGTAATAAAATACAAATATCATTATGCAATTAATAATATACAGTTGCCAATTACAACGAGCAGAGGATGTGTAAGACGGTGTAGTTTTTGTGACATTCATGCTTTTTGGAAAAAATACACATATAGATCTGGTGAAAACATAGCAAAAGAAATGGTAGTACACTATGAAAAGTATGGAGTACGTGATTTCTTCTTTACAGACAGCTTAATAAATGGAAATTTAAAAAGTTTTAGACAGTTATGTGATTGTTTAGTTGATTATTACGAAAAAAATAACCTACCTGATGGATTTTTTAGCTGGGGAGGACAGTGGATTGTACGAACACAAAAACATTTGAGTCCCGACGACTATAAAAATGCAGCACGTAGTGGTATGAATGGACTTGCAATGGGTGTTGAAAGCCTTAGCGAACAAGTTCGAAAGGATATGAACAAAGGTTTTAAGAATGAAGACATAGATTACACCCTAGAACAATTTAGATTACATGGTATAAACTGTTATTTTCTAATGATTGTAGGATATCCAACAGAAACAGAAGAACATCACCTAGAAACAATGCAAAATTTTGTCAAGTACCAAGGATATGCTATTGACGGCACAATTTTTGGAGTAAACTTAGGGGGAACACTAAGCATAGATGAAGGAAGTCCACTACATCAGGACAGTATACATTTTGGACTTGAACCTACTACAGAAAATGAAGAACTATTTGGATTAGATTGGACATCTAAAGAAAATCCAAAACTTACACTACTAGAAAGAATAAATCGACGAATTGACCTACAGGAATTACTTATGGACTTAGGGTATACTGTATGGAACGGTGATCATCAACTAAAAAGACTTAAAGCAAGTTATGAGCGTATTAAACAAAATACCTATCACTTTAAAGATATACTACACTCATAGTGGACATATAAATGGTTGGCCTTTATGTAGGGTCCTATGGGATAATAAGCAGGTAGTAAATTTTAAAGCAGATGGACAGGAAATAGAATTTACTGTTATGCCTAAATCTGAAGGTACTAGTACATTAATTGTAGAACATTATGGAAAGAACGTATACCAAGAACACGATAAGTTTATAGAAATAATAGGAATGAGAATAAACAATATTCCGCTTAAAAATATACTATGGGAATCCACACAGTATCCTATAACTGCTCCATGGGACGAACCTTGGCAAGAAGAAGGTAATTTATACCTAGGCCATAATGGTCATATAGTTTGGTATTTTAACAATCCAGTCTTATTAGATATACAAAGTAGATTAGGCGTAAAAAAGAAACCACAAGAAGGTCAAGAAACAACAAGAACAGTACTAAATGAGATAAAAGAGTATTTTGCAAATGAAAAAAATAGATAACTTTTTTAGTGAACAAGATTGCGAATGGTTTTTATGGTACAATAGTGTTTTGCCTGAAACAAGAGATAATGGATTGCGTCTTCAGACAATGACACATTTTGCACAACCTTTTTTTGCACGTAAACTTAATTATTTACAAAGTAAACTTCCACAAAACGAAGAAATTACAACACTAAATATAAATTTTGATTATGGAGCAGGGGGTGTTCACAGCGATGGATATTTAGAACACGATAAGACAGATAAGATTGCAAAAAGTTACCTAATTCCTATTATAACTAATCCAATTGACAAGTATTACACAGTAATATTCGAACAGACAAGCATGGAAGCAATAACATTTAATAATGAAGTTGGACTTGGAAATAAAGGTATAACAACTTATAGACAAGTCACAAGAGACGAATATAATTTGGAAGATAAGCCTTTTGATAAAGATATCTATGAAAAATATTTAACACATTTGAATTATCAAGCATTAAAAGGATTCACGGTTGCACATATACATGAATGGACACTAGGCAGTGCAATGACCTGGCCTAGGCAAAACTTTCACGTAAGTGCAAATTTTGTTAATAAAGATACTAGGGCCAGTGTGCTAATTACAACGAGATATAAATGATAGATTATGTATTTGAAAATCATGGTTGTTTACAATTCGACATTGATAAAACAAAAATATACTTTTATGGAAAAGACTATAAGACAAATACTGAAGATTATGTTATAATAAAAGGTATATATTATAAAGATTTGTTACTAAATGAATTATTTGAGTTTAGTAGTATGACTACTGATAGTGATAATAAAGAGTACACAAAGTTAGAAAATGTAAATTATATAAGTTTTAATGGTACATGGGAATTAAAATTTACAGAAGACGACATTAGAAAAATTTTAAAGAAGAAACTTACATGACAGAAGGTAATCCACAAAATAATTTAGAAGTTTTACAGAACAAATTACCACCACATGATTTTAAACGTGAACACTTAGATACAAGAAGTGCAAGTTTTTGTGGTGCAAAGTGGTATAATGCTACGGTATGGCTAGGCAGTGGCATGACAACCAGTTGTCATCATCCTTTACCACATAAAGTAGATGCAGAAGCAGTAAAAACAAATCCTAAATTATTGCATAATACACCGGAAAAGAAAGAACAACGTAGACAAATGCAATGTGGCGAACGGCCTAGTGGTTGTGAATACTGTTGGAAAATAGAGGACATGGGCCCGAAACATATAAGTGATAGAATTTATAAAAGTTGGATATATACAGATGAGGAACTTACAGATGCATTTAAAACAGATTATAACGAAGATTTTGAACTTAGAAGTCTTGAAATCGCCTTTGATAGAACATGTAATTTTGCTTGTAGTTATTGCAACCCTGCGTTTTCAAGTACTTGGGTAAAAGATATTAATAATAATGGCCCTTATCAAAATTTACAAAGTGATGGTAGAGGTCATTTCATCCATCCACATGATAGTAATCAATTATATGGATACGGAGAGTATAATCCATACGTTGAGGCTTTTTTTAAATGGTGGGAAAGTGATTTACATAAAACATTACGACAATTAAGAGTTACTGGCGGTGAACCTTTAATGAGTGCAGACTTATGGAAACTTGTTGAATGGTTTGAAAAAAACGGCAATAAAAGTCAAACTAGCCTAGCAATAAACAGCAATCTAGTAGCAAAGCCAGAATTAATACAACGTTTAATTAATGTTAAGCAACATTTGCCAAGTTTAGGTGTATATAGTAGTTGCGAAGCAGTTGATGAAAGTGCTGAATATATTCGAGACGGTATGATATATAATCAATGGTGGGATAATATGCAAAGACTACATGAAGCAGATATAGATACTCATTGTATGATGACAATAAATGCGTTATGTTTAGAAACACTGCCAGACTTAGTAGATCGTATAATGCAAAAAAGAAAAGAATATAATGGTAATAGATTTGCAATAATGAGTTTCAATATATTACGTTTTCCTAGTTTTCAGAGTGCATTAGTCCTCGATGATAATATGAAAATACACCATGTAGAAAACTTGAAACAACTAAGAAAAAAATGGGCACCCAAGTATCTTAATAGAAATGATTGTTTTCATGAATTTGAATTAGGACAATTAGATAGATTGATAGAATACTTACAAGTAGTGGATAAGCCACACAGTGAAGGTTTTGAGATGCCTCGTTTACGCAATGATTTTAAGCAATTTTACACACAATATGATATAAGACGCAATAAAAATTTTGCAAGAACTTTTCCTGAACTAGAAAAATGGTATGAGTCAATCTGATTTAGATATATTATTTTTAAGTGTACCTATATTAGATCTGCAGTATCCTCCAAGTAGTGCAGCAGTTTTAAAAAGTTGTGTGAAATCTGCAGGATATACAGCAAAAGTTTTAGATGCAAATATCTTATTAAAAGAGTATAGCCAAGATTTTGTTAGTGTAAGTAATGAGTTCGAAACTATAAGTGGTTCGGATAAAGGGACACTAGTTGAAAAGTTATTTGATAATTATATAAACGAAATACAAAATTGGTTAGATAACTTACTTGATAGGATAAAAAAGGAAAATCCTAAATGGTTAGGTATAAGTATTTTTTCATATAAAAGTCATAAAGCAAGTTTATTAGTAAGCCTAGCAGTAAGAGAACGTTTTCCTAACATAAAAATTGTAGTTGGAGGTAGAGGAGCGAGTAGTTATCCTTTCGGTCCTGATTATATTGCTTTTAAGGATAAATTTTTAAATTTAGTCAATACCAATACACACGCATCTATGGGACAAACTTTATTAGATGCAAATATAGTTAATAGTTTTATATCTGGTGATGCAGAACAGGAGATTATAAACTTATTAGTAAATGAAACAAGAGAACTTACTGGTAGTATTAATACAATAGACTTGGAAAGTATACCACCTAGTGATTATCATGATTTTGATTTAAGTGCATATGAATATGTCAATGAACCTACATTAAGTATTACTGGGTCTAAAGGTTGTGTAAGACAATGCACATTTTGTGACATTCCTGTATTATGGCCCAAGTATAAATTTAGATCTGGTGAACATATTGCAAATGAAATGTTATATTTAAATAAACAACATGGTGTAAACAAGTTTTATATGAGTGATAGTTTAGTTAACGGTAGTCTTATAGCATTTAAGGATTTTACAGAAACAATGGCAAATCATAATATTAATAATCCTAATAATACTATTAGATGGGTAGGACAATATATTACTAGACCCATACATCAAATACCTAAAGGCTATTACGATCAACTTGCTTTAAGTGGTGCAGAAGGTTTAACTATTGGGGTTGAGTCTGGTAGCGATAATGTTCGTATGCATATGAAGAAAAAGTTTAAGACTGTAGATATTGATCATGAGATAAATGAGTTTGATAAAAGATCAATCACTTGTGTGTTATTATTTTTTAGTTGTTACCCTACTGAAACCTGGAGAGATTTTTTAGATACCGCACACATGTTAATTCGTTATCAAAAATATTGTGCTAGTGGTACAGTATATAAAATGACTTTAGGAATACCATATACGCATCATCGTAATACACCATTATGGAATATGCAAGAAAATATAGGATTAGATTATAATGAACGTAGTGATACTATGTGGTTGTTAAAAGATAATAAAGATTTAACATTTCATGAACGTTTACGCCGTAGGCTAATACTTCAGGAAGTTTGTTTTGCATTGCATTTACCACTAAGTAGAAATGCAGCAGAGTTAAATCAACTTAAATATACATTACAATATCATAGGAAAAATTTAGAAGAATACTTTGGTGCACCTAAAGATATACCTATATACCCAGATATATTTAATATAACACCTTTTGATCGGATTCTAATGCCATTAGATTTACAACGACAAGTATATTCACAAATACGTTCAAACCCAGAATATATTGAACAAATAACAGATAAACATAAGAGTAGTGAAGAAGATATCGCGTATGATATTCAGGGCTATAACAATTTGAAAGAGGAGTTAGGCAAATGACGGATAAGTTAGACAAGTATTACACAGAGTTTGACTACGGAAGTAGAACTCCTGTTTATGTTGATCCAAATGAACTTACAGATAAACAACGTGAGAGATTGATGTATAGTGATAACTTTTGTATATTACCATGGGTACATATGCATGCCTTTCCAGACGGTAGAGCATATCCTTGTTGTTTAAGTTTAATGGAGCATCCAATTGGTAATTTGAAAAAGAACACAATGGCTGAAGTATGGAACGATACTCCTATTAAGAACATGAGAAAAAACATGCTTACAGATAAACCATGTAAAGAATGTACAAAATGTTACGAACGTGAAAAAAATGGATTTTTTAGTATGAGAAATGATCAAAATAAAAATCTAGGTCATTATATATCTGAAGTAGATAAGACAAATGTTGATGGTAGTTTAGATGAATTCAAAATTAGATACTATGATATACGTTTTAGTAATTTGTGTAATTTAAGTTGCCGTAGTTGTGGTGATATATTTTCAAGTAATTGGGTAAAAGAAAGCAAAAAAATGGGATGGCTTCCTAAAGATGCGCCTAATGTAAATTATGCTGGACGTTATGAAATGGATATGTGGGAACAATTACAACCACATCTTGATACTGTTGAGAATGTTTACTTTGCAGGTGGTGAACCGCTTATGATGAAAGAACATTACAATTTATTAGATGCATTAATTGCAAGAGGTAGAACAGATGTAAGATTAAACTATAATACTAACTTTAGTAAACTAATATTTAAAAAGACTGATGTCCTAGAACTTTGGAGAAAGTTTGACAGAGTTAGTATAGGAGCAAGTTTAGATGCAAACTATGAACGTGGAGAATTAATGCGTAGGGGAACTGATTGGCAAGAAATAGTAGAAAATCGTAAACGTATGATAGAAATAGTACCTAATGTTGATTTCTTTATTAGTAGTACATTAAGTGTAATGAATGCTTACAATATTGTAGACTTTCATAAAGAATGGGTTGATAAAGGATTAATTCAGGTACAAGACTTTAACGTGAATATATTACAAGATCCATATAGATATAGACTTGATATTCTTCCTAGATCAATGAAACAAGAACTTACAAAAATTTATGAAGATCATATTGCATGGTGCGAACCTAACGATCATCTTAGTCGCGTTACAGGAGGATTCAAAGGTGCAATAACATTTATGAATAGTGAAGATCGCACAAGTTTTATACCGGAATTTTTAAAACGTACAGCAGAATTAGATGTTGTAAGGAAAGAAAATTTCTTTTCAATATTTCCTGAATTACAAAAGTTGACTGAATATGCATAAATGTATATTACCTTGGATTAGTATAGAAACAACACCTTTAGGTAATATACGTCCTTGTTGTCTCTATACTGAAGAAATTCCTAATATGGATCTACAAAACTTTACATTAGAAGATGCTTTCAATAGTAAAGCAATGCGTGATTTAAGACGTAGTTTCAGACGTAATGAAAAACCTTCAGGATGTGAACGTTGTTGGATGGAGGAAGATGCAGGAAAAAAGTCTAAACGTCAATATATGCTAGATAAGTTTAAACATTTAAATGTAGATTATAGTGATAACAATGGCACAGGATTAAAATTTTTAGATTTGAAGTTAGGTAATATTTGTAATTTGAAATGCCGTATTTGTGGAAGTTGGAGTAGTAGTAAATGGGCCAAAGAAGAAATTGACTACGAAGAGACACGTGGCAATACTGATCATGTATATAAAGATTGGTTAAAACGCGGACAGTGGCCTAGGAAAAGTAATAAATTTTGGAATAATTTAGATAAACTGTTGCCACAAGTAAAATATTTTGAATTTACAGGTGGTGAGCCTTGGATGATAAAACAACATTTTGATTTACTACAGAGGGCAGTCGATAAAGGTTTTGCAAAAGATATAGATATACATTATAATACCAATACTACACAGTTTCCAAAAGATCCAAGTATATGGAAACATTTTAAGCATGTACAGATTGCTTTTAGTGTTGATAATACTGAAAAACGTTTTGAATACGAAAGGTATGGAGCAAAGTGGGAAACATCAAATAATAATATAAAAAAAGTTCATAAGTTAAGAGAACAAGGATACCCTATTACTACACAATTATGTTGCACTTGGAATATACAAAATATCTTTTATTTAGATGAAATATTAACTTGGGCAAATACAATGAGCTTTGATAGTATACATTTCAATATAATGCACGATCCTTGGCAATTTAGTTTAAGTAAAACGCCTATAAGTGCCCGTAGTCCAATAATGTTATATTTGCAAAAACAACAAATAAAACATAGTAAATTTAAGAACGATATAATTTCTTTAAAAAAATTTGTAGAACAATCAAATATGAATGAAATGCCTGACGACCCTGAAACAGGAGAATCGTTGCACAAAAAACTTAGACAAACAGACTTGTACCGTAACCAAAATTTTGCAATAAGTCATAGTAAAATTGCTAAGGTTATAAAATATGAGCTCTAAGCCAGAAAATTTATGTATGGCTCCTTGGACACATACTTATCTTAGTCCCCAAACAGAACGTAGATTGTGTTGTGCTAGCCGTGAACCAGCACAAAACTTTAAACAGTATATAGACACCAAAGAAGGCACAAACGAATACAAACCACAGTCATTAGAAGAATATTGGAACGGTGAAAATATTAAACGTATTCGTCTGCAAATGTTAAACAATGAAGTTCCTCCTGAATGTGTAGTTTGTGATAAAAAATTATTAAACCAAGACGTATATAGAGATTATTTTACACATTTGTTTGCACATAAATGGCATGAGGTTATTCCTAGCACAGATGATACAGGCTATACTACAATGAAGCCTGTAAGTTGGGATTATCGTTTTAGCAACTTATGCAATTTTAAATGCAGAATGTGTGGTCCAATGTTAAGTAGTGCTTGGGAAACTGAAGCACGTAAGCAAGGCAAAATAGAACCATGGATGGAAAAACCTGTAAAACGTAAAATAGAAGAATTTCAAAAAGATACAGTCGAACAAGAATTCAGTCTTGCAGTTGAAGAACATAGAATAGAAGAAGTTTACTGGGTAGGTGGAGAACCACTTATGTACGAACAACATTGGCGTTACATGAAACGTATTATTGAACTAGGAGATGGACCAAGATTATATGCACGGTACAATACTAATTTACATAGAGTAAACTATAAAGGCGTCAATCTTTATCAGGATATATTAGATAATATTCGTGATTGGCAAATATGTGCAAGTTTAGATGGCACAGGTAAAGTTGGAGAGTATATTAGAACAGGTTTGGATTATATTGTATGGTTAGAAAACTTTAAACAAGGACTTGCACACAGTAGAAACAGACGTATGATGCGTATAGATTTCACTTTAACATTACCGGGTTTATTTGATATAGTAAATATATGTAGGTTAGCACGTGAATTAAACGTTGATATACTTGCTAAAGTAACCTTTGCGTTTACACCAGATATTGCAATGAGTCCACTTTTCCTACCTAAAGAAATATTACATTCATATGTAAATGAATTGTTATTGACAAGTGAAGTGGACAATAGTACAATTAGAAATATGCTTGTAAGTTTATTAGAGCGACCTACGTTTGAAGAAGAATTTCCAGATGAATATGCAAAAGCAAGGATCAAAGGCAAATGGCGTATGCAAGCAATGGATAATTTACGTGGTGGCATGAAATTTGAGGATACACTTAAAACACAACAAGCAAAAGATTTTTGGAATGGAATTTGTTAAATGAAGATATTAATATGTGGTTTGCCCGGCAGTGGCAAAAGCACACTTGCAGAACCTTTTGCAGAATTACTAGGCGGTATATGGATAAACGCAGATCAAGTTAGAGAACAATATGATGATTGGGATTTCTCACCTGAAGGCAGAATACGCCAAGCACAACGTATGAAATATTTAAGTGATGGAGTTGTAAGAGCAGGTGGAATTGCAGTTGCAGATTTTGTATGCCCAACTGAAAAGGCACGTAAAGAGTTTGATGCAGATTATGTAGTTTGGATGGATACTATTAAAGAAGGTCGTTTTGAAGATACTAACAAAATGTTTGAAAAACCAAAAGATGTAAATTATCATGTCGCAGATTGGTTTAATGATACACATGCACAATTACTAGAAGTGGTACAAAACTACATGCGTATGAAAGAAGGATTACCAACCCTGCCTATAGGAGTAAAAAAATGAGTTTCGATTGGAAAAAACCCACAGTACAAATGCTTGGTAGATGGCAACCCTGGCATGAAGGACATACACAACTATTTGAACGTGCATTAGAAATAACAGGGCAAGTTTGTATTATGGTTCGTGATGTAGGAGGCATAATTGGTGAAGATGCAGGAGCAGGAAGAACAATAAAACAAGACGACAATCCTTTTGATTTTGAAAAAGTATCTGAAGATATAGCAGGTAAACTATTTCAAAGAGGATATATTATAGGTGAAGATTTTGAAGTAATACTAGTTCCCAATATTGTAGATATAAGTTATGGTAGAGGCGTTGGTTATACTTTTACAGAACATGATTTAGGAGAAACAATACATAATATTAGTGCAACAAAAATAAGAAAAGAAATGAGAGAAAATGGTGAATTGGATTAAGAACATAATTAACAAAATAAAACTGGAAATACGCTATAGAAAGCGTTTAAAAGAATTAAGAAAAAGGGATCCGTTTATTTACAAATGATATTAGGACTAAGTGCAGGTTTTCATGATGCTGGAGCCACATTAATTGATAAAAGTGGAAATATAAGGTTTGCAGGACATGCAGAGCGTTACAGTGGTGTAAAAAACGATGCAAATTTAAATCAGCAACTTATTGATGATGCACTAAGTTATGGTAAGCCTACAAGTATTGCTTGGTACGAAAATACATGGTTAAAAAGAACACGTCAACTTTATAGTGGTGAATGGCGAAAAGCAATTGATCTAAGCACAAGTCCTAAAAAACTAACAATGCCATATTTTAAACAAACAGGACTCCTTCCAAAAACACAAAAATTATCTATAACCAGTTATCCACACCACAAGTGTCATGCCGCCGCAGGTTTTCAGACAAGTCCATTTAATGAAGCAATAGCAATAGTAGTAGATGCTATAGGAGAATGGGATACAATTAGTGTTTGGAAATGTAGCTACAACCCTGTATACTTAGGAAGACCAATTGCACAGTATAAAAAAATATGGCATCAAGTATATCCACATAGTATAGGACTTTATTATAGTGCAATTACAAAATACATAGGACTTAAACCTATGGAAGATGAATATATCACAATGGGTATGGCTGCATATGGAAAGTCATATTTAAAGGCATATGAAGAAAATTTAAAACTTGTACATGACCAAAAAGAAATAGAATTTGTGGATAATTTTCATGTAGGTTTAGAAGATGACTATTTTGTTGGCAGTGGCTTAGATAAATTTGATGTGGCGGCTGGAGCACAAAAAGTTGTAGAGCAATTATTAAGAAACATATTTGAACGTTTTGCTACTAGACAAACAAATGTTGTTTTCATGGGAGGAGTAGCTCTTAATTGTGTAGCAAACGCTATGCTAGAAAGTTATTGTAAAGACTTATGGATAATGCCTAATCCTGGAGATTGTGGGAGTAGTTTAGGAGCAGCAGCATTACAATGGGGTAAAAAGTTAAATTGGAAAGATCCGTATTTAGGACATGATATACCTGGTGAATATCCAGTAGATGCTATTATTGGTGGTTTAATGAGTAATAAAATTGTAGGCGTAGCAAGTGGTAGAGCAGAGTTTGGACCACGTGCTTTAGGTACAAGAAGTTTACTAGCAGATCCACGTGGCGAAGACATAAAAGACAAAGTAAATAGTATAAAGAAAAGACAAAAATTTAGACCATTTGCTCCTATGATTCTCGAAGAAAACTTCACAGACGAATTTGTAGTTTATAAAAAAACAAAAGAACCATATATGCAAAGTGTATATAAATGTAAACGTCCTGATCTTTATCCTGCAATAGTGCATAAAGATGGAACAAGTAGAGTACAGACTGTTGGCAAAAACGATCATCCAGGTGTTAGAGCATTGTTAGAAAAATGGCATTTTTTAACAGGTTGTCCTATGTTGCTAAACACAAGTTTAAATATTAAAGGTGAACCTATGGTAAACAATCGTGCAGATGCAGATAGATTTGAAAAACGTTATGGTGTAAAAGTATGCAGTTAGAAGAAAACGAACTTAGACAGAGAGTAATTGAAAGTTTACAAAATGTATACGATCCTGAAATGCCCAGTGTAAGTGTATACGATTTAGGACTGATATATAAAATAGAAGTCAAAGACGACTGGGTAGGCATAGAACACACACTTACTAGTATGGCATGTCCTTTTGCTGATCAAATTTGTGCGGATATAGAAAACGCAGTGCTTAACACACCAGGTGTTCGTGCTATTGATAGACAGTTGGTATTTGAACCACAGTTTACAATGGAAATGGTTCCTGAAGAAACAAAACTAATAATGGGATGGTATTAATGGATACAAGAATGATTTTTGGCTTACTTGCATTACCGTTACTTGCATATATTGTATACTATGTTGGTTTAGAACTTTGGTGCTATGCCTATGGAGTATTATATTGAAGAGATTAATTGCATTAGGGTGTAGTATAACAAAAGATAATTTTCAAAAAACTTGGCCAAATTATTTAAGTGAATATTTTAAGTTAGAGTGTGTCAATATTGGTGCCCGAGGTGCAGGAATGGACTTCTTAAGTACAAGGTTAATTGCTTTTGATCTGAAGTCTTCTGATTTGGTTGGTATTATGTTGCCTAGTGCTGATAGATTTGATTGGTACATAGATAAAGAAAATCCTTTACAACGAAATGCACTTAATATAGCCAGTTGGCAAAACGGTAAAAATAGTAATCTTGTTGGCATAAATGGAGAATTAAGTAATACTACAGGCTTTGTTTTGTCAGGTGGAGAACATCGTGGAGAAAAAGCATTGTGGTTCAAATATTTTTATAGTGAATATAAGGCTAGATTAGATTTTTGGAAAAGTGTACATTATATTCAACTTTATTTAGAATCATGTGGTGTAAATTATTTTTTTACAAGTGTGTATGATAAAGATAAACAAATAGAACAAAGTATTAATTACGGTATAACTCTAAAGAAGTTTGATGTAATAGATAAAATAAATTTTAATAAATTTGTTTACTATAAAAATGAACTAGGATTCCTTAGTTTTTGTAATGATAATAATTACAAACGTGTAAATGATTATCCTGTAACAGAAGCACATGAACATTATGTAAAACAATACTTAATACCTGGAGTCAAAGTTTGAAACCTTTTTTAGATAATGAAGAGTGGCGAGGTATATGGAAGCCAAACATAAATTATAAAGTAAACGATATAGTAGATTATAATAAAACTCTATATATTGCAAAAACTAATCATTTATCAGGTACAAATATAATTTTACAAAATTGGGATTATTATAAAAGTATATACGATCTAAATGTGCCGCCTTTAAAACTTAAAGATTACAAAATCTACAAAAATAGTTTATGTGTTGCATATAAAATATTTGATTATGTTTATAGTTTCGTTCATTATAGTGCTGATATAATAGAAGATTTTATTTACGATAATTTAAAAGATGTATGTGAGAATAATACAAACGGAATATATAAACATTATGTTTGTTTTTACAGTCCGTATTATAATAGCAAAATGATGAGCCTACAAAATAAATATGATAATTTTGCATTTTACCATATGCCATTGATTGCATTTGGTCAAATCAATAAATTTATAGATGTGAATTCATTGCCACCTATAACATATGACTATACACGTAAGTTTTCGTGTTTACAATTAAGGCCTATTAAACAACGGCAGGTTCTTCATGACTTTTTAGAAACACATAACTTAGTGCAAGATGGTTATGTAAGTTATAGAAATAAAAATTTTATTAACTTTGAGGATAAGTATTATCCTAATGATTTAATATATATGCCTCAACGACATATGTGGCATTATCCACATGAAGATTTTTTATTTGATTTTGCTATTGAGACTCATTCTGTTGAACCTGCGTTTATGACGGAAAAATCCATTAAAGGATTCTTCTGGGGCAAAATTCCAGTTATTACAGGATGTAGGAGCATCATGAACTATTTGGAGCAATTTGGGTTTGATATTTTTAGAGATGTAATAGATTACACATATGACATACAGAAAGATCCTAAAATACAAATGGATATGTATTTGCAACAAGTGCAAAAAATAATTTTAATTGATATTAATAAAATAAAAAATCTAAAAGATAGGTTAGAAAGTAACAGAAGCTTAATTTGTAAACTAGCAAAACGTAGCCAAATAACATTAGAAAGTATAAATTTAAATACAATATATATTTCTAAAAATAGACAGAAGTATTTAGGATACTAATGCAAATGATGTATGATATTTATATATATACATATTATGAGCATAGAATAGAGTTATTTCATAGTCTTAAGACTATAGGCAAATATGTTGATTATGATAATTTATTTATAGTTTATGATGATATATACCCTGAAGAAGAATCTCCATCATATCAAGGTCCAATTGATTGGGCATTATATGAAAATCAACTTGGAAATAGTTTGGAAATTATTAACCAGAGTACATTGTATGATTGGTCATGGCATGATATTACAAGGGGTTGGTATAGACAACAATATTCTAAAATGTTAATTTCTACATACAGTAAAAAGAGGTACAACATTATTTGTGATAGTGAGTGCATTTTTATTAAACCTTATACTGTGTTTGAAAATAATATACCTATATTATACTATAATAAAGATTACCCGCTGAGTGATGTGTATTTTCCTTACATTGAAAAATATATTAATAAAAAAGTAACATTAACAGAAGGAACATATGTGGGTAGTTGCAGTTTATGGGATAACAGGATAGTTCAAAATATATTAGATTTAATTTTAAATTTAAATGGAAAAGATTTTATAGAGTGTTGTCGCGAGCATATTGACAGTACTAATAATGATTGTGCTTTTAGTGAATTTGAAACCTATGGTACCTTTGCTGAAAAAACACATGTTATAAAACCATGTAACTATCAGTATGTCAATAATGAAAACTTTACCCCTATTATTAAAGACAGTACAGAGTTACTCATATTTCAAGATGGTTTCGCTCATAACCTAAACCAATTTATGGTAACTTATAATGTTTGATATTTACTGTATGCAAATGGGCGGTAAAACTAATCTCCCAAAAAATGCACAATACACAAGATATAATAATACACATTTAGCAACTATAAAACGTATAGTTAAGAAAGCTCAGACTGAATATGTATGGGTTGTAAGTGACTTATGTGACTATACAAATTTTGATTTTACATGGCAACCTGTTCCTTGGGAAGCAGATCAAATACATTGCTGGGCAAGTAACAACCAACAATACGGTGATACTTTTTTAATACCTGTAAGTGCATTTAAGCGTCAAGCAGACACTCTGAAAGTATTAGGCTGGTACAAACATATAAATTGGCATAGTGATGGCGTACGACGAACTACATTAGGCAATATGTATGACTGGATTTATTACAGTAATGCACGTTTTGAATTTACTCCTAATTTGTGGGAAAAACGCATTCTACACAGTTTTGGAAAGAACGGCAGCGTACTACTAGTGCCTAGAGACTGTAAACAGTATTTTAGAACACAGTACTATGACTATCCCTATATATTGCGTCATACTGACTGGAAAGTTAATGAAAAACCACAAGATATAGTGTTCATTAGTTATGAAGAAAAAAATGCCGATTTAAACTATAATATACTTAAAAAACGATATCCTAGAGCTAAACGAGTACATGGTATTAAAGGAATGGAAAAGGCATATTATGAAGCAGCCAGAATAAGCGAAACAGATTGGTTTTTTGCAGTATTTGCCAAAACTAGATTACATGAAGATTTTGATTTTAGTTATTTGCCAGATAGATTACAAGGTGATAAACATTATATATTCAATTGTAAAAATAAAATCAATGGTTTAGAATATGGACATATGGGTGTAATATTATACAATCGTAATTTAGTATTAAATAGTCCAGACTTTGATACTTTAGGCTTAGATTATACTATGAGTCATAGACATGATGTTGTGCCTCAAGTAAGTTGTTATGGAGTTTTTGACACAAGTCCTTTTGAAACATGGCGAAGTGCATTTAGAGAAGCAATAAAACTTGCACAACTACTAGATAAAAACCCTACAATAGAAACCAGATATAGATTAAAGGTTTGGCGTACAGTAGCTCACGGTGATTTTGCACAATACTGCATTGATGGTGCTAATCACGGTGTGGAATATTACAAATTATTCAAAAATAATAGTTTTGAATTAAAAAAAATTAATAGTTGGGATTGGTTATGGGGCTATTTTGATGGTAAATATTGGAATGAGTTTAGTGTCAAAAGTTTATGTATCTGATCAATAGTTTTTGCTACTGATAATGCACTTTTAATATCAGTACTTGGTTTCTTTCTATTTTCAACACAATTTATAAAATGTTCTAGTTCGTATTCTAAAGGTGATTTATCATAATCATAAATGTAAACTGTTGGTGATACTGCTATCGCTCTATTGTTTGTAATACGGTTGAGATAGTGTGTCACAGTATTTTGATCTTGGTCCCAAACTATTTGTCCTTCGGTACCTAGTATAGTTGTTCTACGTATTCTTGTAGGAGAATACCAACTTACATCAATGTCAAAGCGTTCACCTGAAAACCATACTCTATCAGGATTTGTTTGGCCAGTATAATTAAATTGTCGTGCCACTGTTGGTTTAATTGTGCCTAAGAGTTCTTGCACTATGGAAATATCATGTACTGCTAAACTAAGCAATGGATCTGTTTTTGTTTGATAAATCCCCCAATTGGATCTTTCACTGCTAACATGAATAATTTCACCAATGTCGATGTTTTTTATCTTTTCCATCTGTGGATGATGTATAAAGATATGCCCAACCATCAGTATATGATCGTCTGCTATACGTGCAATATGTTCCAATTGTTTAACAGTTTCAGCCATGGGCTTTTCTACATACACATCAAACCCACGTTGTAGTAGTTGTACAGTCTGTTCATAGTGTTGCCAAAGTGGTGTTGCTAGTATAACAGGATTAGAGTTGTCAATATCCGCAATGGTTTGTCCGTTTTTAATATCAATGATTGTGGTTTCACAACCAAGTTTTTTTAAACTTTGGTCAACTTTACTGCCCCAATAGCCAGCTCCTACGAGATTTATTTTCATCTTACCTCTTTCAGTGTATTAGTGATATATTCAACTTGTGCATCTTTAAGATGAGGATATATTGGAATACTAAAGATTTCATTGCTTAGTTTTTCTGTAATTGGTAGGTCTTTATGCCAAGGAGCAAATGCTGGTGTATTATGAGCTGGATTTGCATAATGAATGTTTGTTTGTATTCCTTTTTCTAATAAATCTGCCCTTACTTTATCTCTGTCAGGATGGCGTAATACATATACATAATATGAATGTTTACCCCATCCAGCGTGTTCAGTTAATGTGTAATAATCTTTTAAATTATTATTATAATATTCTGCTATTTCACGTTTTCTTTCTAGCCATCCGTCTAGGTAAGGTAATTTTGCCATTAAAACTTTTGCTTGTATGTTGTTTATACGAGCATTATACCCTAAATGCAAATAATCATATTTTGAATCTCTTCCATGATCTCTCAACATTTTTGCTTTAGTAGTTAATGGTTTTTGTCCAACAAGTAATCCAGCATCTCCTATCGCCCCTAAGTTTTTTATTGGATTAAAACTGTAACAAGTTAAATTTGCATCACCGCCTGTTTTTGGTCCACTTCTTCTACCAGGACTATAATACACGAATCCAAAAGAATGTGCACCATCTATTATTGAATATAAACCATGTTTTTTACAAATGTCACATAATGCAAGTTGATCAGTTGATTGTCCATATAAATCTACCCATAATATTGCCTTTGTTTTATCTGTAATTAAACTTTCAGCTTGATCTATATCTATAAGTCCAGTTTCTTCTATCACATCACAAAAAACAGGAGTTGCTCCAACAGTACATACAGATTCTGGCGTGCTTACAAAAGTATGACTTACAGTAATAACTTCATCTCCTGGTCCTATACCACAAGATCTTAATGCTAAAATTAGTGCAGAAGTTCCTGAATTACAACTTGCAACACTTGCACCTCCTGTATAGTTATTGAACGTTTCTTCGAATTCATCTACAACAGGCCCTGTCACAAAACTGTTATTTTCTAAACAATATTTTATTGCTTGATCTATTTCTGTTTTGCATTCTTGGTATTCTGCCTGCAAATCAGTAAATGGTATCATTAGTGTCTCCTTAAAACTTCGTCTAATCCTTGGGATAGGTTATATTGAGGATTATAACTTAATTCTGCTTTTGCTTTAGCTATATTTAATGTACCTCTTGTAGGATAATTATCAGGTACTGGTTCAGCAGTATAATTAGGTTTTTTGTTTAGTTTTTTATACAACATATTTGTAAAGTTTTCAAGTGTATGTGCTTCGCTTCTAGTAATGTTATAAGTTTGATTACTAGTACCTTTTTCACATATTAGTTGTAAGCCTTGTACAACATCATCCACATAAGTAAAATCAAATAGGTTATCTGCACCTTTTAATACTATAGGTTGATTGTTCATAATTTTGTTTATAAAAAGTTGTGTAACACGTTTACGATTATCGCCATAACCATATACTGCACTTGGTCTTACTATTGTATAATTATTATGGAACTGCTTTACTATACCTTCTCCTAGTAATTTTAATTGACCGTATATATTGTTAGGAGATGGTAAGTCTTGTTCAGACATCGAATCTTTTGTCCAGTTACCATATACCATACTACTGCTTATGTAAATAAAGTGACTATCTTGATACTGTCTTATAGCTCTGCTTAATCCTTGAGTGCCTGTACGATATGCTTCTTTTGGATTTTGTATTACACTTGCTAGGTTTGGTCTAGCTGCTAAAAAAATAACTGTGTCAAACTCTAATGGTGTATTTGCAACACGATTTATTTTTCCTCTTGGAATATCTAAATTTATATTTTGATCACTTAATAAATCAAATGTTGTACAATCGTATTTTTCATTTGACAGTTCTATAAAACGACTACCTATAAATCCTTCACCACCTATTAATAATATTTTTTTATCCAAAGTATATCTCATATAAAATACTAATTGTTACTGCACATATCACACAGTTCAATAAGTGTAGTGCTATATAGTCACTAGGTTTCATTTTTATCCCTTGGGAAATATACTACAGCAACACTACCACATGTTGCACAACTAAAATTACTTTCTATTACAAACTCAGGATCATCATCTAAATCGTGGTCACCTCCCCAGATTAGTTCGTCCTGACAATGCCAACAGTTCACTCTAAAAGAATCCTAACATTGCCATTACAACTGCCCAGCCTATTATTACAATACCAACATTTGCTATCCACTTATGCCAAAAGTTTGGATCATTGTCGCTTAATTTAAACATTTAATTAGCCTCGTTTATATTGTAAGTTTTTATAGTATCCTCAGTCATTATGCCTGTACGGAAGTTTTCTATAGCATCATTTACATAATACATACTTTTGTCACTGTAGTCAACTAAACCTAACATTTTTCCGTCTTGATAAAATTCTACGTATACTTTGTCGCCAACACGTTTAATTTTAGTATCACGATTTTCCATAATGTCAGTCATTTGTTCTCCTGTATTTTTTTGTAGATCGAATGTAGTATATAAAACCAAACACCATTTATAGCAGGTTCTACAAGTGCTACTGTACCAGCCTCCCACAAACTTGCTCCAGTCATAACACTTACAACTGTCATAGCAATTAATATATGACCCAGTGTATAGATAAGTGCAAGAGTAAGACTGCTGCCTTTAATTACATGTTTAAGAAAATTATAAGCACCTTGTGTAAATTCGGTCATTATTCATCTCCGACTAAATCTCTCTGCTTGTCTTTATATTCTAAATATTTTTCAAAAACTTCCTCTGGTTGAAGTTCTTTACTTTCCATGTAACGTATTGCATCACCTGCACGTTTTACAACTCCCATTCTTACCAAATATGAACATGCAATTATAAATTCGTTTTTGCTACAGTTTAATTTGTTTATCAAATCTGCAGGATGTTTTGCTCCCATATTTTACTCCTTAAAGAGTTTTTGCTAAAGGAAATATTTCTGCTATTACTTTTGCACATTCATGAGCAATTTCCATATGCTCTTTTTGTGTACCGTTTGCACCACGTAATTCTATATAATGGAACCAACTTCTTAGTGTACCGTTCATATATAATGTTGTAGTTGTAATGCCTTCTGGTAATACTTTACGAGCCTGTTCTTTTGCAATTCCATTGACTATAGCCCAATCATATGTTTCTTTAGCAATGTCAGCAACTGCTTTTTGTTTTACAATCCAATTGTCTTGTAAATCTTGATCATCTACTTCTATACTATTTTGTCTATTTTTAGTATCTTGTAGCCTTGCTTCACTGTATTCAAATAGTTCACCTTGTAAATCTGGATCAGCATAACGTTGACTAAACTCTTGGAAACTAAAACTACGATGACGCACTATTTGATGTGCAATATCACGAGTTGTTTTTATTTCCAAACAAGCACTAACCATTTCTAATGGTGACCAATGTTGGTGTTTTATTAAATATCTAATAAGTTTTTCACTTGTTTCTGTATTGATTTGTGCAGTTGGATTACTTACTCTAGCACAGAATGCAATTAATTCTTGTACGTCATCAATACCTTCTATCTCGTATTCAGGAGCAGGTTTACTATAGCTGACTAATTTTACTTTCATTAAGCATTAGCCTTTGCTGGTCTTCCACGTCTTTTTTTAGGAGCAAGTTCAGGATTTAGTTCAGCAGCTTCTGTCATTAGCCTGTTAATTTCATTTTCTAAAGACTGCATTTGTACTTTCATTTGATTTGCTTGTTCTACAAGTTTTTCAGCTAGTACACTATCAGATAAGACTCCTGAGTCACTTGGCTTTCCTGCTATTTGTGCTGCGGCTTGAACTGCGGCGGCATTTTTGTCTGGATCAGCAAGTCCTGCTTGTGCATCTAACTTAGCCATATCTTGTGCGGCTTTACTGCCAGTGTCTAAGTCATTTATAATTTTATTAATTTCATCTAAACGTACACCTGGCTGATTAGGACGAGGTAACATAATAATGTCCTGTGTTCTTACTTTTTTCATAAATGCATTTTTATGAATTGTATTCAGAATAGTATCACCATTAGAACCTCTAATACTATGTAATGCTTCTCCTAAGTTACGAGCTTCTTGTCCTTTAGGACTCTGTATAGCATTCATTAGATCGTCATGTAAATTTTGTTGTAGTTGATCTGGATATACAACTAGTGCCATATGTGTTTCGTCTGGCACTTCACGGAATATAACTGCAACTCTTTTGTCGCCTTGTTTTCCAACATGTTTAAGCATTATCGTTTCCTTTTTCTGCTATTTCTTCATTAGTATCTTCGCCTACTGGTGCATCTTCTGCAACCTGTGCTTCAGGTGCTTGTACTGCTCCGTTTGCAATTAAAAAATTCATTAAGTTATTATATAAATTACCAACTGCTGCCATTTCGTTTGCTTTGATAGCACCACGGTTACTTACAACTTCAATAATGTTAGCCATAAGTTTTAAATCATTTACACCGAGTTGAGGTGTTGCAGGTGCAGTAGTTTCTTCTGTAGGTGCTTCAGTTGCAGTAGTTTCTTCTGTAGGTGTTGTATTGTCTTCAGACATTCGAGTCTCCTAAGTTAATTGATATATCATTGTTATTATTATATTAAGATTTATTATAAATGTCAATAAAATTTTTATTATATGCTACTATAATTATTTATTAAGAATTTCTCTCAGTGAATAATTTCATATTTTCAGCATCTATACTAAAACCAGTTCCAAAGCCAATCATACAACCTATGTCTTTATCAGGTCCTATTTCAGTAAGTAACCATTCCTTTGAAACAGCATTCACTGCTAAAAACAAATCTACCCGTTGTGTGCCTATATTTTCACTTATTCCAATACCTACACCACTCCAAATTACTATTAATTTTTTTGTATCTGCAATTTCGACTATTTGAGTTATAGGAGCACAAATTATAGGTTTACTTTTATAATCTGGTGACCAACCTTTAGGAAGTTGTTGTGCATGTACTTTTTCGAATAATCCCATTAGGATCCATATTGCTACTACTGCACCTATTCCGTATAACCATTTCATAACACTATTTAGCCTCATCATAGTAAGCATAATTTCCAAAAGGAGGCTTAATATCTTGATTACCGTGTATAATAAAAACTGTATCACAGTAGTCTGGATCACCCCAACTATCCCAAGGATAACCATCTGTAAACATTATAAAACGTTCTGGTTGTATTTCATTCTCTTTCATAAACTTCCAGTTAGCATCAAAGTCTGTACCACCACCGCCAGTAATAGCATAGTTTTCAAACTCATCAATGTTCTGTGGAGTAAATTCCTGATAGTTGTAACATTGTGTATCAAAACACCAAACTTTTACTCTAAAGTCTGTGAACTGCTCCATAATACCACGTACTTCACTAAGCATTTCCTTACCCATTGTATCACTAATACTACCACTCATATCCAATGCAAGAGCAATATCTATTGTATCTTCAGGTGTTTGTCCAGGTAATGCTACATCACTAAAGTAACCTTTTTTACTTCTTGCCATAAAGCTATAGTCACCTTTTTGTGTACTCTGTATACTCATGTTTAGAAGCTCTTGCCAGGGCATTTTAGGCTCAGTTAAATCTTTAATAATACGTTTTACACCTGCAGGTATTTCACCAGCACCAGCACCTGCAGCACTTTGTAGTAGACTTTCTTTTATCTGATCACGTATTTCTTGTTTTTGTTCTTTAGTATACTTAGGTCTACTTTTGCTAACAAGATTACCATTCGCATCTTCTTCTGGTTGTCCACCACCTTCACCTTCTTCATCATCTAAGTGTTCGTCTAATAGTTTGTTTACTAGATCTTCTAAGTCTATCTTATCAGCATTTTCATAAAGACTGTCATAAACTTCTTCCATGCTCATACCATCATATTTGTAATCATATAGTGCAGGAACTGTAGTAATAAAAGTACCAATTCTATTTTCTTTCAGGTCTCTATTTACACAATAATCTGCGGCAATATTTGCAAGAGTAGGATTATGTTTGTTTTGTTTACTTCTGCCTAAATGTTCATATACATTATGTAATACTTCATGCCCAAACAAAAAGATAAGTTCTCCTGGTCTAAGCATGTTAATAAATTTACTATTGTAATAAAAATACTTGCCATCAGTAGCGGCAGTAGGCAACCAAGCATCTGCATTTACTAGTGGAAGTCTAGTAGCCATTGTACCAAACCAACTAGTTTTAAGTAACATTTTTACACGAGCAGTCGTTAGTGCTTCACGTGCCTGCAAATCTTCTTCTTTAACAGTTTCAAATCCTACTGGAAGATCTATATTTTTAGTATTTGCAGTACCTTTATCCATGTATCTCTCCTAAACTTTAACTATAATTTATATTAACATTATTATGGAATTTGTCAACCTAATAAATACAGTACTATGTTATTAAATGAACTATTTGTAAAAGAAGCCAAAACAACTCCATTAAAACATGGATCCACTCGTGGACACATGGGAGAATATCTATTAGGCAGTGCAGTTGTTGCTAAACTTATACAAGGTGAGGATATCATATCTGTTGAAGATGTTGTATCAGTCATGAGAACTACAAGTTCAAATGATAATTTATCTGCAAGTTTTAAGGGTGTTGCAGGTGATGAGATAATATTTAAGAATGTTATTAGTAATCCTAAAAATATAGCAGATGCACGTGATGTAGATGCACTAACTGATGCTATGAAGGATGAACTTGCAGGTGCAGTAAAGTTTGCTAACGGTGATATCTATAGCCGTAAGTGGAGTAAAGTTTTTGCAGAGAATGGAAAACCAGATAAAGTACTTGTTAAAGCGGCTGGTGAAGAAGATCAAAAAGGCACAAAGGCAGATATATTCTTAATTTATGTAAACCCTGATGGTTCAGAAAGAGTAATTAAAGGTTGGAGTTTAAAAACAGGTAGTGGATTAATTGGCCAAGGAAGCCCAAAAACTTTTAAAAACATGGAAGTGTTTTTTGCTGAACTAGGAATCACACTTAATCCAATAGAAAATTATGAACAAGATCCTGCTGGACATGTTATTAATATAATGAAGCAGGTTGAAAATGATCTTAAAAAATTAACAACTGGTAATAATACAGAAAATGAAATGCAACTTGTGCATAATGTTACACGTTTCATGGCTTACCATGTTACACGTAATGATCCTAGAGTATATATTGTTAATTTAGGAAAAGACGATTATAGTGCCCAGACTATGCAAAAGATGCGTCGTAATTTAGAAGCAGTAGATTTAGATGCTACTCTAAGTCTTGAGAAAAGACCTACCTTAAAAGTACATGAAAAAGGTAACCTTAAACAATGGCTTTTTATGATTAGGTATAGTTACGGTGCTGCAAGAATAGGATCTGATGGAAAACCAAAAGGTGAGAGACATAAGCTCATCGTAGAAGCAGGGCCTTTATTCAAGACCCTTGCTACTATTAATGTTAATGATATAGAAAAAGAGAACGTTTAGTTATTTTTTATACTATTTGCATACTCTATTATTTTATCAATATATTCTAAATTATTCATATCATCTATCATATCTATAATTGTAGCGAATCGTTCTTGGTCACTATTCGTATTCCCTTTATTTTCATTAACACGTCTGCTTCTTATACGTAGATTGTCAGGTTTATCACTACCACCCTGTTCCTTAGGAATTATATGATCTAAGTTAGGTTCATGCATTTTATCTATAGGAAGAATTTTGTTTTTGCCTGATCCCCAGTCGTATGCATACCATATACCGTCCACACTGTAACCTTTGCTTTCTTCTAAATTATTTTCAATCCAATGTTCAGTTTCAGCATCAGTCCATTTGTATTTTTTCTGGTATTTGCCTTTAATTTTTATTTTGAACAGGATATAAGGATCGTGCCAGTTATCAACCCAGAAGTTATATAACTCCTGGGTATAATATGTACGCTCACAAACACCTGGCCAAAGTATACGATTGGCAATTTGTGAATTAATATCCATTATGCAATTACCTGCACTGGCGGAACACGATAAGATTTCAAGTACTCATCTGCAATTACCTTGCCAGAAAATTTAATAGGTGCCCAATCAACATGTGGACTAGTTATATTAATAATCTTATGTAATCCTGCGGCAATTCTACTTTGCTCAGGAATATTAAGATCTTCAGCAGGGCCATCTTTAATTGCACGTTTAGCCTCTAAATGGAAACCATTTTTGTGTCCACCAGCATATCTATGTGATAGTGCATCAATAATAGAATCGTCTACCTCATAGTTATTATTGTCTAGTACACCCTCTGCTTCTTGTACTTTTATAAATTCACATATCCCCCAAATATTAGGAGTTGCAATAGGTGCTTTATTAAATGCAGTACAATGAATATCTATTGCACGTTCAAAAATTTCATGACCATAGTCGTCATAATGCCGTGTAAGATTGTAGGCACCAGTACATTCTAATGGTTGAGTTTTTTGTTCACCGCCTTTTTCTATTAACTTTGCACCAAAGCGGCTAAGGATAGTGAAAATATTATAGGCAGTGATAAAGGAACGATCTTCATTTTCAATATTATAATTTGGATCTTCATCCATTTTTGCCATCACAGTTTGTACCATTGCACGATATTTGTCAAATTCACTAGCCACAAGACTATTCAAATTAACAGCAGTATATTGTGCTACATCATCACTACGTAATTCGCTTATTTTATATTCTAAAGGAATATCACGAATACCTAACAATACACAAGCAACAAACCGATGTTGTGCATCATTAAGAAAAAACTTATCCATTTTTTTACTATAACGGGCAAGCCCCATTAGAACGTATTCAGGGTTAAACTTAAACAATAGGTCTTCAACAAGATGTTGTAGCTGAATACCACGTTGTGATTTATTGTTTTTAACAATCTTTTCTACAGGCTTATACATATCATTACTACGAACAAGTCCTTGAGATTTAAGATCTTCAGTTGTAAGCCAATCAAGATCAATATCTTGTAAAGCACGACATCTTTTTAATACACTTAGTACTAGATTACATACTTGAAATAGGGTTGGATCTTCACCAAGTATAGTAGTATCTACATACTTAGGAATCTTACGAATAATTTCACGACGTACAACACTTTTTATTGTACGAATATGTTTACGGTTCATTTTAGGACCAAAAACCGCTGCTAAGTCCTCGCCAAAAATATTTTTTGGATCTACGTTTGGTTGTGACATTTTATTCTCCTTTGGAATGTCTGTTTTACTTTTCAAATAATGGCCACTTATGCATAAAAGCATGACCATTTTCTTATTGTAACATCTTTAAGGCAGATGTCAAGCCTTTTATCCTATATAATCATATACAGGAAACTCTGCATACTTCGCTCTACGTTTTCCACTCTCACTCATACCGTGACGGAAACCAACACACTTGCCATTATCCAAAACAACAAAATATTTTACATCTTTTTCTGGACCAGGCCACGAACGGTTACCAAGTCCAATTTCAGTTATCATATTTTTTGCATATTTTCTTGCTTCAAAATCTTGGTTCTCATATTTTGGCATATTCCACCATATGCCAAAATCGTCTTCTAATGTTTGTTTTTTTCTATACATTTTTAGTCCTCATTACTTGCTGCAACATATTTTCCAAATCTACTATAAAACTCATCAAAGTGTTTTAGTTTATCTGGTTGGAAAGGGAGATTGTACTGGTTAATTGCAACCCTACAACCCATAACAGTCATCTCCGTTGGGAAGAAGTCCATCATAAATCTAAAAAAGTTATCAGCAAGTTTATGCCAAGCATCACTGTTATCCTTGCCCATAGTCTCAAAAGTATTCTGCAATTCATAACACATACCAATTGTAAGTGCATATTGTGCAGATATCTCTTTTACTTTGCACTCTTTTACTTTACCAG